>Ga0137403_10000009_pt1 | contig 192493 bp, 167 predicted proteins | sample CZOMad2_1_16fung_FD_122057 | JGI IMG/M metagenome (GOLD analysis project Ga0137403, IMG submission 122057) | Vadose zone soil fungal communities from Angelo Coast Range Reserve, California, USA - CZOMad2_1_16fungal (Hybrid Assembly) | ecosystem: Environmental > Terrestrial > Soil > Vadose... | reverse complement strand
GCGCGATTTAACCCCTGCTTGCAGGCCATATTATGGCACTGCGCAACAGGAGGTTGGCCTTCTCATCCCATCTCTACGTGAATCCTCCGCTGCGACGATTTTCACTGTCCTCCCTCCCCTTCCTCTTCCGCCTCTCTTATGCTATCTTCCCCCCATCGAGAGGATCGTCCTCTCCATCAGAAACAAGCGGGGCCGACAGAGCGGTAACTCCGTCGACCCCCGACCACGCACGAGGAGTGACTCATGCGCAGCCGTCCTGATAGTACCAGTCCGTCCGTTTCCCCCCTCGACAACGCTTTCACCCCCGTCTACCTGGCCCACCTGCGCGAGCAGGAGGAGGTCCTGACCGCCGCCGAGGCCGAGATGGCCGGGCCTTGGAAGGAGGAGCCGGTTGCCGGCAAGCCCGGGGCGGTCGCCGTGCTCCGGGTTTGGGAGGAGCTCGCCGCCGGCGACCGGCCCGTCGCCGTGTGGTGGCATGGGGAGACGGCGCGGCTCCTGACCGTCCTCCTTCCTGCCCTCGACCGCGAGCCCCTCTTCTATGTCGAGGACGGGGAGACCCCGGACGGCTATCCGGTCTATGCCACCTACGGCGAGCAGGGTCCCCAGATCGCCGGCTGGTTCGACCGGTACGAACCGCGATGGGCCGAGGGGCTGCACTTGCTGGAGGCGCTCGTCCGGTCGCCTCTCGCCCTCGCCACGCTGCTCGAAGCGGCGGGGCCGGGAGCCGAGGAGCAGGTGGGCCGGATTCGCGCCCGGCGCCAGCGGGGATAGACGTGGAGGGAGAGAGCCCGGGGCGGGGGAGCACCGCCCCGGGGCTCTCCGTGGATTCCCGCCGCCTATATAGATAAGGAAGGAGCGCCTTCGGAAGCGGGCAGCGGCGAAGACCGCGCGGTGACCGCCGTCCGTCATTCCGTGACTGCCGCACGGCTGGCGATGACCGCCGTCCGTCATTCCGTAACCGCCGCGCCGCTGGCGATGACCGCCGTCCGTCATTCCGTGACCGCCGCGCTGCTGGCGATGACCGCCGTCCGTCATTCCGTGACCGCCGCGCCGCTGGCGATGACCGCCGTCCGTCATTCCGTGACCGCCGCGCTGCTCGCAGTGACCGCCTGCCGTCATTCTGTGACCGCCGCGCTGCTCGCAGTGACCGCCTGCCGTCATTCTGTGACCGCCGCACTGCTCGCAGTGACCGCCTGACAGAGATCCGCGCGCGTGACCGTCGCCCCTTCGGGGCTTTATTTTCTTGGGGTTACCCCAACCTGGGGCTCTCGCCTGGCTCTCGCCCCAGGCTACCAACCCAAGCCCCTTCGGGGCAGGCCCTTCAACGCAGGATTTCATTTCCATCTGCGCTGACTTTGACGATATTCTACTCGTCAGGTGCCGAGCCACGATTTCCGCTGAGGCCAACGCGGTACAATCGTTGCTGGAAGGCCGCGCGTCATGACGACAGCACTACCGATCGATCCCCAACAGGTCGCCGACTTCTGCCGGCGCTGGAAGGTCACGGAATTCGCCCTCTTCGGTTCGGTCCTCCGGGCCGACTTTCGGCAGGACAGCGACGTCGACGTGCTGGTGACCTTCGAGCCAGGCGTCCCCTGGACGCTCTGAGATCTCTCGCGGATGCGGATTGAATTGAAGGCCCTCTTCGGGCGCGAGGTCGACCTGGTGGAAAAGCAGGCCCTCCGGAACCCCTTCCGCCGGCGGGCGATCCTGGCGGAGCAGCAGGTCATCTATGCCGCCTGACCGCGATCCGGTCTGCGTGGCACAAGTCACATAAGACCTCTACGCTTCAGATCCCCGCCCTCAGGTTCTCCAACTCATGCCGCGACCGCTCCGGGAGGCAGCCCCAACCGCGAAAGCTGGATTCATCAGTTCCGTCTCAGAGTCCGGAGATTCATCTCCGGGCGAAGGTCCGGCCATCGGCACCGGTCTAAAGGAACGCTGGCGATCCCCCGATCAGTGCGCCGTCATCCTCCCCAGCTGAGCGAGCAAGGCTTCGGCCTCCGGGGTTCTGTGCATCGCACCGATGACCGTACCCGTCTCGCTTACAATCTTCTCGAGTTTCTCCGTCCATCCCAAATCCACATAGATCTGCGCCAGATCGCGCGAGATGGCCACGACTTCATGAACCAACCGCCGATCCAGGAATCCCTGGCGGGCTCGGCGCAGGGCTTTCTCGCTGGCATCGAAGTGACCGAGCATGCACAGCAACTTCCCCTCCACCCAGGACATTCGTAGGCCGATCATCGGCTTCTCCCATCCTCGGACAGCGAGCTTGGTCTGCAAGAAGAGCTGATGTGCCTCGTGCGGCCGTTTGAGCTCGATGTAGCAATCAGCTAGGCCATGTCGCGCGGCGATCACCAGGTAGGGATCTACCGCGGGGTCGGTCAGAGGAAGGACGCGCCGAATGAGAGGAATGGCTCTCTCGCTCTCTCCCCCCCAAAAAACGGCGAGCGCTCGCTGGAAGAGAGCATAGGCAATCCCTGGTTGGTCCCCGATTTCTCGGCAGTGCTCTTCAGCCTCCACCGCTGTAGCATTGGCGCTCTCAAAGGCGCGCCGGTATAGATGCAGCGCGGTTGTCTGCTGCAACAGAGTCACCCGGACCTCTGGATCGCCAGTTCCCGACTGAAGGTGCCTGGCGGCCACCATCAGTGCCTCCTCCGCCTTGTCGAGCTGACCACAGACGCGCAGGGAGTTACCGAATTGTCCCCAGGCTTGAGCCCGGAGATCGGCGAGCCGATAAGGGCTGCCCGCAACTTGCCGATTGCACGCCTCTGCTGCGAGGCGCGCCAGTAGACCCCAGTGCAGCATCTTTTCCGGATCCTCGAAACGCACGGAGTGGCTTCGACCGATGAGCCATCGGATCAGTTGAGGGATGGCTGAACGCTTCGCGAAAGGGCCAGGGCGCGCTGGTTCGTCAGCGTCGCCATCGAGTAGCACCAACTCGGCCAGGAGCTCGCCGGGCGGCCCCTCGACGGGGTTACCATCCGAGAGGAAGAGCGACAGCGTCCGCTCGGCGTTGGCGAAGGCCTGATCGTAGCTGTTGCCGCTCGCTGAACGCGGAGTTGAAGCCTCGAAGCTGCGGCGAACGCCCAGCTGTCCACGCCGCGCCCCGTCTGGATCGAGGACTTCGAGCCGATGCCGACAGATGGAGCATCCGCTGAGGAGATGACGCACCACGCGGGTGTTGTCGACGACGGCTTTCTGTAGAGATGAACCTTCCAGGAAAACCTTGATCTCGTGAAAGGTCGGATGGTCGGTCTGTGCGGGCACGGCTCAGATCCCCGCCCGCAGATTCTCCAACTCGTGCCGGAGAAGACCCTCGAGGCGCTTGATGCTCTTCCCGTAGACGAGGCAGCGCTGGCCGCGCACGTCGAACTGGAGATCTGACTCGTCGCAAACGACGAGGACCGTAGGCTTGCCACACCCCCACGCGTAGCCAACTTCCAGATAGACGTTGGGATTGGCGCTCGACAGCTCGGCGATGACCAGCGAAGCGGCATCGATCTTCGTCTTGACTCGCTCCATGACGTCGCCGGTAAAGGAAGTCATGTCCACGCGCTCGCAAAGGAAGCCGGCGTCATTGACGGCTCCCTGGATCCCGTAGTGGAACCGGTCGTCGAACTCTTCGGCGAACGGCATCGCCACGAAGATGAGGGGCTTCTTTGCCGACCCGGCGGTTCGCAGGGACTCGGCCGCCGAGGAAGAAAGAGTCGGAGCCGCACCGCGAGATCGGCTCTCTCCCTGCGGCAGCAGCCGATCGAGGCTTGCCTGGAGCCTCTGGGCACGGCCTTCGTTTCGTTCGACGAACGTGATCCGATCGAGCGCCGGAGCATCGTGCAGCTTAAAGGCATCCAGGAGGCCGGCGACTTCCGACTCGAACGCCTCGATCTCGTCGAGCCCATAGCCGGGGCCATGAATGGTAAGAAGAACCTCGCGGACTTGCGGCGCCTCTCGACCCAGCGTTGCCAAAGCCCGATAGCCGAATTCGCGGATCTGCTCGTAGCTGAAATGTTCGAGGGAAGGGGTGCCGACGAAGAGCACACTATTCGCCCCGACGGCACCCTGCGATTTCGTGAGGAGGCAGAAAGAGGGACCCGGCAACGCACTGGTGAGATCGACGCCAATCCGCTGGAAGCTATCAAAAGCTGCTCGATCCGCCCCATAGAGATCCTGCGCGTGCTTGAGAATCAGCACGTCGCCGGGCATCGTGAGCACGTCTCCAACCTCGATGGCGAATCGGACCTGTGGCGTCAAACCCCACCTCCACTTCGAGAGTTGGGTAAAACTCTACTACGGAATGGTTCGACGGGCAGCCCGCCGCCGCAGATCCAGCAGCTCGCGCCCATCCAACGCCACGCCGCCCGCGGCGCGCGGGAGAGGCATCAGGTTCAGGAGGGCGATGGCGATCCCCGCTCCGATGAAGACGCGCAGGAAAATCGAGAAGAGGGTGGCGGCGGTCGGCCAGCCCCAGGTCTCGAGGGCCGCCGCGACGAGCAGGAGGTTGGCGAGCGGGCCGGCGGCGATCACCAGGAAGTCCTTGGCGCGGGTCTGGCCGATCGGCTGGTAGGCGGCGTAGCCGCCGAAGAACATCCACCAGGAGCGGCTGCGGGTGACGCGCGTCTTCCCGTTCTCGACCTGGACGACGAACGGTCCCGCCGCCAGCCACCGCGGCCGGTAGCCCACCAGGCCGGCGGCGATCAGATGCCCGAGCTCGTGGCAGAGCACGTGAAGGAAGAGCGCCACGAGGAGCAGCAGCCCCTCAAACCGGCCGGGGCCTTTCTCGAAGAGCCCCCCGATGGCCAGCATGACGAGCACCGCTACGGCAAGCACCGGTATCCAGACGTGAGCGCGACGGACGAACCGGGCCTCCAGGGCATTCCAGAACCGCCGGCTCCAGAGCCGCCCCGTGATCCCGCGCACGACGAGATCGAACCCGTAGGCGGCCATCCCGAGGGGGACGGGAAGGAAGGCGACGGCGGCGAGCGCGGCGCCCAGGCCGGTTTCCCGGGACTGGGCGATCGCGTAGACCAGGAGGGCGGTCAGGCCGAGGCCGATCGCGACGAGGATCAGCCCCAGGAGGGCGACGAGAATCCGCACCGGCCCGACGAGCCGCGCCGCCTCGGTGCTGGTATCGAGGGTACGACGGCGGGCGTCGAAACGGAGAACCTTCGCGGGCACGGCCTCACAAGCCTACTACGGCTTCCTCCCGCCCGCGGTCATCTGGGCAAAACCGTCCTTGAACTGGCGCATCCAGTTCTTCGGCACCGAAAAGCCGTGGCCCACCTTGTGGAGCCAGACCAGCTCGCCGTGGGGCACCTTCTTGACGTAGGCGCGGGTGTCCTCCGGGGTGCAGATCTGGTCGATGTCCCCCTGGAAGGCGATCCAGGGGTCTTCCAGGCTCTCGGTAGGAAGGAAGTCGACCCCCTTGTGGTGCGGGTCGCGCTCCCAGGTGAGGCCGTTGCCCTTGCAGATGGCGTGGTTGACGATGAGGTCGGGGCAGAAGCCGAGCGAGAGGGCGCCGGTGTAGGTATGGGGTGGCGCCTGGACGAGGGCCGCGTAGACCAGGGTCGCCCCCGAGGAGTAGCCGACGAGGACGGGCGGCACGTGGCGCCCGTAGCCCAGGCGCTTCTCGACGAGACGGCCGAGCTCGGCGAAATCGGTCCCGGGATCGAAGCACTTGTCGGGCGAAGCCGTCGCCGCTTTCAGGTAATGCCGGATGTCGACGCCGATGACCAGCGCGTCCATCCCCTGGAGCTCGCGGGCCATGTCGACCACCCCGAGGTTCCAGCCGCCGTCCCCCGAGATGAAAATGGCGACGTGCGGCGGGGTGGGGGTCGAGTGGTAGAGAGTGACGGTGCCGAACGGCTCCGCCAGGTTGAGCTTCTGCTCGGTGGCGGAGGTCGAGACGGCAAAGGTGAGGGCGAGAGCGCAGGCCCAGACGCAGACGGGAACCAGCGGTACGGCGGGGGTCTTCATGAGCTGAGATGTCTCCTGGGATGAAAAACCGGATCGGTGCGCGGGAAGGCCTCGCGACCCTCCCATTCTGCAACAAAGGCCCGCCGCCATGGAACTCTACCCCGACACCTTCCCCAGCCCGGTCATGCGGAGGATCTCCTCGACGATCGGGCCATACTGCTTGCCGACGATGTGGGAGCCCGGCCGGGAGCGGATGCGCGCCTGGGCAGGGTCGAGCTCTTTGCACAGACTGTGCGCCTCCTGGATGCCGTACATGCAGAGGAGGGGCAGGCCGCGGATGGCCTCGATCTCGGGGCGGACGGGGAGAGTGTCCTTCGAGTCCTTGCCCAGCCATTCGGCGAGGTGGAAGCGGAATCCCGCCTTCTCGTCCGGCCCCAGAAGCGCGACGAGCGCGATGCCGGAGCGCAGGTCCGGGGGCAGGCGGTGGACGAGGAAGGGCAGGACGTCGGCGCCGAACGAGTAGCCGATGAGGACGACCTTCTGCCGGTGCCAGAGGGGCAGATAGGCGCGCAGGATGCGCTCCAGGTCGCGGGCGGTGCCGTCGGGGTTTCGCGGATGGAGGAAATAGCGCAGCGAGTTCCAGCCCACGACCGGCATGCCGCGCGCCGCGAGCGCGGCGGAGAGCCCCCTGTCGGTCGCCGCCCAGCCGCCGTCGCCAGTCAGCAGCACCGCCAGCAGCTCCGTCCGCGGCGCCACCGCCGGGTGTACCTCGTGGAGCGGCAGGTCCGGCAGCGGGCTCGCCCGCCGGAACCGCCGCGCCTCTGCCGCGGCGGGGAGGAGGCCGAGCAGGGCCAGCAGGACGAGAACGGCGGTCCGCCTCATCCGTGCCCCAGGACCGGGTGCAGCCGGAAGCCGGTCCGGCCGGGATTCACGTCGTCCATCGCTCCTCCTCCCTCCCATTCTCCCCCATGCCATAATCCTCCGCCGATGTCCCCCCTCCAACTCCTCCTGCTCGTCGCCGCCGCGGCCGGCGGGGGGATCATGAACGCCATGGCGGGGGGCGGCACCATCCTCGTCTTCCCCGCCCTGCTGTTTCTGGGCCAGCCCGCCATCTCGGCCAACGCCACGGCCACCGTCGGGCTCCTCCCCGGGGCGGCGGCGAGCCTCTTCGGCTACCGCCAGGAGGTCCTCACCCACCGCGCGTGGCTCAAAACCCTCTTCCTCCCCAGCCTGCTCGGCGGGACGATCGGCTCGGTCCTCCTGCTCTCCACCCCAGAGCGGATCTTCGCCCACCTCGCCCCGGTGCTCATCCTCTTCGCCACGGTCCTCTTCATGCTGCAGGGCGTGCTCGCCCGCCGTCGCGAGGCCCGGCCCGACGCCGCGACCCTCGACGACCCCGGGCACCTGCCCTGGAAGCGCTGGGCCGTCGCCTCCGCCTGCCAGTTCGCCATCTCGATCTACGGCGGCTACTTCGGGGCGGCGATCGGCATCCTCATGCTCGCCGTGCTCGGCTTCCTGGGTCTCCAGGACATCCACGCCATGAACGGCCTCAAGAACTTCTTCAACCTGGCGATCAACAGCGTGGCGGCGACCTATTTCATCGTCCGCGGCGTGGTCTCCTGGCCGGCCGCCCTGGTGATCGTCGTCGGCGCCACCCTGGGCGGCTATGGCGGCGCCCGCTTCGCCCGCCGCATCGGCCGCGAGAAAGCGCGGGCGGCGGTCGTCGTGATCGGCCTGGTGGTGACGGCGATCCTCTTCTGGCAGCAGTGGCGATAGGGCGATAGGGCGCCAAAAGCCAAGGGGACCCGGAGGTCCCCCTGGCACAAACGGCTACTACCGCGTTCCTACCTTACTTCTTCGGACTTGAGGCCTTGACCTCGACCGGGCTCTCCGGCTGCGGAGCGGGGGTCGGGGTGGGAGGCGGAGGGGACTTCTTCTTTCGGCCCCCCGGCTTGCGGGTGCTCGAAGGCGAGCGCCGAGGCGAGGCGGCTGCGGATACCATCCCCGGTCCGGATCATCGCCTTCCGATCGCTGCTCCCTTGGATGGCGGCGGGCGGAATTCGCGCCGCACGTCTGTCTACAGCAATGGAACGAAAGGAGGAGATAGATGGCTAAGCGCACAGTAGCGTTCACCGTGACCCCCAAAGACGGCGTCAAGGCGTTCAAGCTCGAACTCCGAGTCATCCGATGCTGATAACAGCGGGGTTCGAATACCGTGACAAGTACAAAGACGCGGACTCCGTAACGCTATGTCCTACGCAGGGGGGGACTGCGGTCGTTCGCTGCAAAACCGGTCCGGTGGCGCTCCGAGTCCGGATCAGCAGCAACTTCTGTTTGCCGAAGTACGAGCTCTCTTCGGTGGCCACGCCGTTTCGCTCAAGGCAGCCTATGACTTCAAGAAAGGTACGCTGAGTGGGGATCTTCCGATCTATCTCGTCAAGTCTCCCTCTGGAGCCATGAGCGGGGGCATCAGAGTGAGTTGGGAGGAAAAGAAGGACGTGCAGTACGGTGTCTTCGTGAGCAGTTCTTTCTCGCTGTTCCCATTCTGAGGCGCCGCGCCGGAGACAGCAGTCAGGGCTCCAGCACACGCCCCTCCCGAGTCACGGTCTTACGCCGACCGACGATGGCGATTGTCTTACGCCGGCCGACGACGGCGATTCTAGACCCATCGCGTCCTATCGGCAATGGGGCGTACCAGAGGTATCCGGCGCTATCCCATCCAAACCCGCAGCTCCGCCCCCTCCCCCACCCGCCCCTCCAAACGGAAGCCGAAACGGTGCTGGGCGAGGATCTCCTGCACCAGGGTGAGCCCGAGGCCGCGGCCGTCCGGCTTGGTGGTGAAGAAAGGGGTGAAGAGGAGCGGCTGGATCTCCCCGGGGATGCCGGCCCCGGTGTCGCGGATCGCCAATACCGTCTTCGCCCCCTCCCGCGTCTCTTCCCGCAGTAGGCGGAGCGTGATCCGTCCGTCCTCGCCGATCGACTCCATGGCGTTCTTCAGCACGTTGACCAGCATCTGCTCGATCTGGTTTCGGTCCAGGGCGACCGGCGGGACCGGCTCGGGTACCGGAGGCTCCCAGCCGCACTGGATGCGACGGCGGTCGAGCTCGGGGCGCAGGAGGAGGACGACCTCGTTGACCAGGCGCTTCAGGTCGTGGAGACGGAGGTCCGGCGGGGGCAGGCGGACGACCTCGGCGAAGCCGTTCATGAAGGCGCGCAGGTTTTCGAGCCGGGTCGCCGCCACCGCCAGCGCCTCCAGGAAGTCGTCGCGGTCGTCCTCCTCCAGCTGCTCGCCATAGGCGCGGAAGGAGTCGAGGAGCGAGCCCACCGCTCCCACCGAGTTGTTGACCTCGTGGGACATCATGCGGATGAGCTTCTCGTAGGCCGCCTTCTCCGAGCTGCGCAGCTCCTCGGTCAACTCCTCGACGACGTAGAAGCTGCGCGGAAAGCCGCGGTCGAAAAGCTCCGCCCGGGAGACCTTGAGCCGCCGCCCCCCGGCCGCCGGCAGCAGCCGCGACTCGCCCACCGGGATCGACGAAAACGCCGGTCCCAGCGCCCCCGCCACCTCGGCGAGCGGGCGGCCCACCGCATCGACCGGAAGCTCCAGGAGCCGGCTGGCGCTGGGATTCGCCAGGCTCATCCGGCCGTCAAAGTCGAGGGTCACCACCCCGGCCGGCGAGGCGGTTAAGATGCGGTCGAGGAAGTGGTGCTGCTCTTCCCGCGTCAGCCGCTCCTCGCGCAGGCGATCGATCATCCGGTTGTAGACCCCGATCAGGGCGTCCATCTCCGGGCTGCCCACCGGCAGGAACTGCGAGGTGAAGTCGCGCTCGCCGATCAGCTCGGCGCCGGTGCGGATGAGGTCCAGGGGGACGAAGAAGGCGCGCACCAGGAGGGTGCCGACGGCGATCGAGACGACGAAGAGGGCCTCGGCGGCGAGGAGAAGAAACGGTTCCTGGCGCAGAGCCAGGAAGGCAATGACCCCCAGGACCAGATGGAGGAGGACGAGATAGAGGACGATTCTTCCCCGAAGGCTCAGGGCTGCGGAACGCAGGCTCAAGGCTCGGCGTCCTGCCCGGCCAGCCCGTACTTCTCGAAGCGACGGTAGAGAGCGGCGCGGGAGAGGCCCAGGGCTTCGGCCACCCGGGTCACGTTCCCCTCGTAGTGGCGCAGGCAGTTGACGATCATCGCCCGCTCCATCTCTTCGAGCGTCATGCTCCCCGGGCGAGGGAGGCTCCCGCGGCGCGCCTCCCGGCCCTCCGTCCCGTCGAGCTGCGAAAGGGCGACCAGGTCCTCGACCTCCAGAGGCTCTCCCTCCCCTCGCTCGAAGACCAGAACGGCCCGCTCGATCGTCTGCTTGAGCTGCCGCACGTTGCCCGGGAAGGGCTGGGCGGCGAGCCAGTCCTGGGCGCGGGGGGAGAGCGCGAGCGGCCCCCGGCCGTAGGCCGCGGCGCACGAGGCGAGAAAGGCGCGGGCCAAAAGCGGGATGTCCCCCCGCCGTTCGCGGAGCGGCGGCAGGCGCAGGGCGATCAGGTTCAGACGATAGAGGAGGTCCTCGCGAAACTGTCCCGTCTCGACCATCCCGCGCAAATCGCGGTTGGTGGCCGAGATCACCCGCACGTCGACGGTCCGGGGGAGGCTCGACCCCAGCACCTCGTAGGTGCGATCCTGGAGGACGCGCAGGAGCTTGACCTGGGCCGCGGGGTCGACCTCGCCGATCTCGTCCAGGAAGATGGTGCCGCGGTCGGCCATCTCGAAGCGACCCTTGCGGTCGGCCCGGGCGTCGGTGAAGGCGCCGCGGACGTGGCCGAACATCTCGCTCTCGAAGAGGGTCGAGGAGATCCCCCCCAGGTTGACCTTGACGAACGGGCCGGTTTTGCGCCGGCTGTTCTGGTGCAGGGCCTCGGCGACCAATTCTTTTCCGGTGCCGCTCTCGCCGGTGATGAGGACCGAGGCGTCGGTCGCCGCCACCCGGCCGACGAGCGCCAGGAGCTTCACCCAGGCGGGATCGACGCCGACCAGGGCGGCGAGGTCGTAGCGGCGGTCCAGCTCTTCGCGGCCGACCGGCCCTCCCCCGGCCCTCTCGGACTCGGTCTCCCCTGCCCTCCCGGCGGCGAGGGCGAGCGCGGTCTCGACCGCCTGGAGGAGCTGGGCGTTCCCCCATGGCTTGGTGACGAAATCCGCCGCTCCCGCCTTCATCCCCTCGACCGCCAGGCCGATCGAGCCCCAGGCGGTGATCAGGATGACCGGCAGCTCCGGCCGCAGACGCCGGATCTGGCGCAGGAGGGCGAGCCCCTCCTCGCCCGAGGTGGCGCGCGAGAAGTTCATGTCCTGGAGGACCAGCTCGAACCCCTCGGGGTCCTCGGCGAGGGCGGCCAAGGCCTCCGCGGCCGACCGCGCCGACCGCGTCGGGTGGCCCTGGCGCTTCAAGAGCAGCGCCAAAGACGCGGTGACCGAGGGGTCGTCGTCGACCAGGAGGATCATGGGATCATTCGTCGCGCAGCGCCAGGGCGGGTTCGACCCGGCCGGCCAGGAGGCTCGGATAGAGGGCGGAGAGGGTCGCCAGGAGGTAGATGGCGGCAAGCGCCACGACAACGCCGCCGGCGAAGACCCCGGGGCCGAGCCAGCCGGTCACCCCGAAGAGAGGGAGCTGGAGGACGAGCACCAGACCGCAGAGGACCCCCAGGGTGGTCAAGAGGAGCTGCTCCATGACGAGTTGCCGGTGGATGCTGGCCCGGGTGGCCCCTGCCGCCCGGCGCAGCCCGATCTCCTTGGTACGCCTTAGGAGATTCTGCCACAGCACCCCGAGGAGCCCCAGGCCGACCATGGCGAGGAGGAAAAAGGCGACGAGCACCGCGGCGGCGAGCGGCGCCAGCACCCGGCGGAAAGCCCCGGCGCGCTCCCGGGAGAGCGGCGTGACGGTGAAATTCCAGCCCGGCGCTACGGCGCGCAGGCGCTCCGCCACGACGCGTTCGAGCTCGGCCGAAGCGCCGGGCCGCAGGCGGACGAAGAGGCAGCTCAGGAAGCGGGCCGGCGGCTGCCCCGGCCGGTGGAGACGGAACAGATAGTTGCCGGGACCCGACAGCTCGCCGCGGATCCGGAAGTCGGAGATCACCCCCACCACCCGCCCTTCCGGCTGGTGGTCCTCGGGGTCGGGCGTCAGGAGCACCTGGCCCAGGGGGCTCCCGGCGCCGAAGGCCTCCCGGGCGAGCGCCTGGTTGATCACCAGCGGGCTGTAGGGGAGGTCCCGGTCGGCCGCCGTGAACCAGCGGCCAGCGACGAGGTCGAGCCGCAGGGCGTCCCGAATCCCCGGGGTCACGTCGTTGACGTCGCTCTCGATCTTCCGGCCGTGCAGGCCGAAATTGTTCTGGCTGCCGCCGATCTGGTAGGGCGCGACCTCCGCCGCTCCCACCGCCACGACGCCGGGGAGGGCGGCGATCTCGCGGTAGAGGCGCTCCGCGGTCTCCTCCTCCGCCGCTGTCGTCTCCTCCCCCAGCTGCCTGGGCTGCCCGGGATGAACGGCGAGGACGGAGAGCACGCCGTCCCAGCGGAAGCCCAGCGGCCGGTTCCGGTTGGTGGCGACGTAGAGGGCGAGGGTCGCGACGGCGACCAGGACGAGGAACGAGGCGAAGATCTCGACGACGACGAGCGCGCTCGCGCGCTTGCGGTTCCAGATGAGCTTGACGAGATGGCGGATCATACGTTCCTCCCGGAGAGCGCCTGGACGGGATGGAGGCGCGACATCCGCCAGGCCGGATAGACGCCGGAGAGCACGCCGAAGAGGAGGGCGATGCCGAGGCCGGCCACGAAGACGCGCAGGTTGATTTCGAGCTGGGCATAGGGGAGGAGGCCGCTGGCGTTCAGGGCCGGGAGCACCGCCGCGGTCAGGGCGAGCCCCAGGCCCGCCCCGAGGAGGGTCAGCACCAGGTTCTCGACCAGGAACTGCCCGACGAGGGTCACTTTCGAGGCGCCGAACGAGCGCCGGACGCCGATCTCCGGGGCGCGCTCCAGGATGCGGCTCAGCTGGACGTTGATCAGGTTGACCGTGGGGAGGAGCAGGAAGAGGAGGAGGGCGGTGGCGAGGACCGCCGCCAGGAGCCCGGGATGGCTCGCCTCCATGCGGTCGGTGAAGAGCAGGCGGGAGGCAGTGCCGAACAGGGTGTCGAGGCCACCCGAGAGGCGGTCGAAATGTTGGGGATCAGGGATCGGCACCCGCCGCATCCGCGCGGCGAACTCCGCTTCGATGGCAGGGAAGTCGGCGCGGCTCCGGGCGAGGACGAGGGCCATCATGCCGCCGAAGGTCTCGTGCCGGTAGTCCGAGGAATTGGTCGCGCTGATCGGCACCCAGACGTCGGCGTAGGGGATGATCCGGAGGTTCGGCACGTTGGGCACCACGCCGACGACGCGGAAGCGCTCGCCTTCGAGCTCGACGGCGCGGCCGACGGCGGGCGCGCCGCCGAACAGGCGCTGCCTCGTGGCCGTGTTGATCACCGCCACCCGCCGCCCGGCCGCCTCGTCGGCGGCGGTGATCGGCCCGCCCTCCAGGAAGTGGAAATCGAGGATGCGCCAGAACTCGCCGTCGGTGCGCTTCAACTGCAGCTCGCTGCGCCGGCCGCCCAGGTAGGAGACCACCGTCCGGTCGTTGGTCACCAGCGCCACCCGCTCGACCCCGGGCTGGGTCGCGAGCGGCCGCACCGTCTGCTCCAGGAAGGCGTAGCCGGGCGGACCGGTCCGCACCCAGTTCTTGCCGGTCGCGGCGATCTGGTAGAGCCAGAGGGTGCGGTCGGCATGGATCTCGGGGGCGACCGGGGCGAAGAGCTGGTCGAGGATCGCCGTCGCCACCAGGGCGACGAGCAGGGTGAGGCTCACCCCGAAAAGGCTGATGAAAGTGAAGAACTTCCGGCGCAGGAGGACCTTGGCGGCGATTTTCAGGTAGCTGGCGAGCATGGCGTCTCCCTACTGCACCTGGCGGCCGTCGAACAGGCGGACGATTCTGTGGGTGCGGTCGGCCAGGCGCGGGTCGTGGGTGACCATGACCACGGTCGTCTGGTCCTTGCCGTTCAGCTCTTCGAGAATGCCCATGACCTCGTCGCCCATCTGGCTGTCGAGGTTGCCGGTGGGCTCGTCGGCCAAGAGGATCTTCGGGCCGCCGACGATGGCGCGGGCGATCGCCACCCGCTGCTGCTGGCCGCCCGAGAGCTGGGAGGGGAAGTGATGGGTGCGCGAGGAAAGCCCCACCCGGTCGAGGGCGGCGAGCGCCCGCTGCCTGCGCTCCTTCGCCGAAAGACGGCGGTACAGCAGAGGGATCTCGACGTTGTCGACGACGGAGAGATCGCCGATCAGGTGGAACTGCTGGAAAATGAAACCCACCCGTTCATTGCGGATGCGGGCGAGCTCCCGGTCGCCGTGCCGGTGGCCGCGGCCGATCCGCTCGCCGTCGAGCTCGATCTCGCCCTCGCTCGCCTCGTCGAGCAGACCGATCAGGTGGAGGAGCGTGCTCTTGCCGCATCCCGAGGGACCCATGATCGAGATCAGCTCGCCTTTTTCGATCATGAGGTTGACGTTGTGGAGCGCCACGGTCTCGATGCGCTCCGTACGGTACAGCTTGCTGACCTGCTCCAGGCGGATCATGCGGCCTCCCTTTATTCTTACCGTAACTTGATCTGTGTCAGGTCCAGATACTCTTTCAAATCCGCGACGATCACCTCGTCCCCCACCGCGAGGCCGGAGAGCACCTCCCAGGCGTCCTCGCCCTCCACCCCGAGGCGCACGGCGCGGCGGACCGCCCGGTCGCCCTGGATCACAAAAACCGCTTCGGCGGCGCCGTCCTTGGCCCAGGGGCCTTTCTTGAGGCGCAACACCCCCTGCTTCTCGGCGGTGAGGACGAAGACGTCGACCCGCAGGTGGTCGCGCAGCCGGGCGTTGCCGGCGTCGGTTAAATCGACGGTGAATTTGGCGGTGCCGTTCTCGATCGCCGGCTGGACGCTCGCCACCCTTCCGGTGAGATCGTGCTCGTCGACCTTCACCCGGACCGGCAGCCCGGCGGCGAGGCGCGCGGCGTGGAGGTCCGCCACCGTGGCCTCGACCCGGAAGGAGCCGAGATCGGCGACCCGCGCCAGGACGTCGCCCCGGCGCACCGTCGCCCCCTCCTCCGGCACCACCCAGGTCAAGACGCCGGCCTGGTCCGAGCGGGTGGTGGCGAGGTCCAGCTGGTGGCGGGCCTCGTCGCGCTCCTTGCCCAGGGTCTGCCGTTCGAGGGCGAGCCCGGCGAGTTGGGCGGTGGTCGAGCGCTCGGTGTCGGCGACCGAGGCAGAGAGCTGGGAGAGCTCGATGGCGGCCTTCTTCGCCTCGACCTCGGCCGCCCGGAGCGCCGCCTCGGAGGCCAGACCCTCGGCGTGGAGCTTGCGGTTCTGCTCGGCCCGGTAGTCGAGGATCTGCGCGTCCAGCCGCCGGCTCTCGATCCGGCTCTTCAAATCGGTCAGGCTCTTCGCCAGGTTGAGCCGCGCCTGCTCCTCCTCGTTGGCCTTCTGGGCCAGCCGGTCCTCCAGCCGCTCCAGGTCCAGCCGGGTGGCCGAGGTGTCGAGCTCGAGGATCGCATCCCCCTGCCGCACCACCGCGCCTGGCCGCTTGAGGATGCGCAGCACCCGGGCCTCGATCGGGCTCGACAGGGCACGGGCGAAGGCCGGAACGACCGTCCCCGACGCCTCGACCACTCCCTCGACCGCACCCCGCTCCACCCGCGCCGTCCGGATCTCCGAACGCCGCAGCGCGGGCCGGAGCCAGCCGGGGAGGACGACGAGGAGGAGAGCGAGCCCGGCGGCCACCCCCAGGCCCGCGCCGATCCGGCGCAGCCGCCTCCTCCTCCTGAAGCTCGCATCCAGCTCGCGGTCCATGCTCGATTCCCTCCCGTCGCAGGGCCTGTAGAGCAAGCGGTGGGCCAGAGGGCAAGTCGTTGAAAAGAAAGAATCCGTGAGGGGAAAGAGAAAGGTTTTGGCGTTCGGGGACGGACGGGGTGTCCGGAAACGGACGGTGAGGGGCTTTCCCCGGGCCGATGGAGGGTTTTCCCCAGGGCGCGCCTGTCCCACCGGCCCTCCCGTGCGCACCAATTTTCATACAGGGGGGCCTTTTCTTTCCCGCTCTTTGCGCCTGTCGCCCGTCCCCGAGGAGGGGGACCATCCATGCCGAGACCGAGATTCCACGCCGTCTTTTCCACCTTCGCCCTGCTCGCCTTTACCCTCGCCGCCTTCCCCCTCACCGCCCAGGTTGCCAAGCAGGGCTACGACACGCTCTCCAGCCTGGCGTTCCAGAGCGACCGCCTGGAGCTCTCGCAGCCGCTGGAGACGCTCGACAACGTCCAGGGCCTCCTCGCCTCGCCCACCCAGAGCGCCTGGCAGACTTTCCGCCTCAACGCTCCGGTCGAGTGGCGGGCGGCGGTCGACCCGCGGACCGGCCTCGTCGCCTTCGCCGAGGGCGGCAACGTCGCCTGGATTCCCGGCCGCGGCAACTCGCTCGCGGCGAGCGCCATCGCCGCGCTCCTGAAGCCCGGCGCCAAGCAGGTCGACCTCGCCGGCATGGAGACGATCGCCCGCAGCTACCTGCCCAAGGTCGCGGGCCTGCTGGGGGTCGATCCCGCCTCTCTGGTGCTCAACCTCGGCCGCTCCGGCCAACCGGCCGGCCACGTCTGGTTCGTCGACTTCGACGTCGTGCGCGGCGCCCGGGTGGTCGAGGGGGCGCGGGTCGTCTTCCGGGTCAACAACGGCAACCTCGTCCAGTTCGGCACCGAGAACCTGCCGCCCCAGAAAGCGGTCGTCCCGACGGCCCAGCTGACCGCCGCCCAGGCGCTCGCGGCGGCCGCCAAATACATCGGCGGCTTCAGCTCGACCGACACCTTCGCCGACTCCGGCAGCCTCCACCTGCTGCCCGCCAACCTCGCCTCCACCCGCTCGGCGGACGGCTTCGACTTCGGCGCCGGCCGCAGCCTCGCCCTGGTCTGGCAGCTCACTTTCCACAGAGACGGCGTGCTCGGCACCTGGCGCCTCCGGGTCGACGCGGTGACCGGCGAGGTCCTCGAGCTTGCCGACCTCAACCAGTACGCCCAGGCGACCGGCGGCACCTACCTGAACTCGCCGGCGACCGGCCCCGAGGTCGTCCTCCCCATGCCCTACGCCAATCTCTCCTCGGGCGGCTTCACCAACTCGGCGGGGCTCTTCACCTGGAACGGCAGCCCCATCACCTCGACCCTGGCCGGCCAGTTCGTCAAGATCACCGACACCTGCGGCGCCCTCTCCCAGGGCTCGGACGGCGCCGGCAACCTGGCCTTCGGCGCCTCGACCGGCACCGACTGTACGACCCCGGGCCACGGTGGCGCCGGCAACACCCACGCCTCCCGCGAGCAGTTCTACCAGGTCAACCGGATCAAGGACGTGGTCAAGGGCTGGCTCCCGGCCAATACCTGGCTCGGCCAGCAGCTGACCGTCAACGTCAACCTGAACCAGACCTGCAACGCCTACTGGAACGGCTCGACCCTGAACTTCTTCAAGTCCGGCGGCGGCTGCAACAACACCGGCCAGATCGCCGGCGTCTCCCTCCACGAGTTCGGCCACGGCATCGACCAGAACGACGGCACCGGCACCGCTCCCGACGGCGCGACGGGCGAGTCCTACGGCGACACCACGGCCCTGATCGCCCTCCACGATTCCTGCGTGGGCGAGGGCTTCCTGGGCGGCAACTGCGCCGGCTACGGCGACGCCTGCACCGCCTGCACCGGCGTCCGCGACGCCGACTACGCCAAGCACGCCTCGAACACCCCGGCGACGGCCGCCAACTTCATCTCTCCCCACTGCCCGGCGGCGGGCCTCGGCGCCGGCTCGGGTCCCTGCGGCAAGGAGGTCCACTGCGAGTCCTACGTGCCCACCGAGACGATGTGGGACGTCGCCAACCGCGACCTGCCGAACCCCGGCACCGGCACCGCCTGGACGACTTTGGACCGGCTCTGGTACCTCTCCCGGAACACCGCCACCAGCGCTTTCACCTGCAACCACACCACCTTCGCCAGCGACGGCTGCGGCACGGGCTCGCTGTGGAAGACCTTCCGGGTGGTCGACGACGACGACGGCAACCTGTCGAACGGCACGCCGCACGGCGGCGCCCTCTTCGCCGCCTTCAACCGCCACGGCATCGCCTGCACCACCGACGCCGGGGCCAACGTCACCTTCGCCGGCTGCGCCGCGCCGGCCGCGCCGACCCTCATCGTGACCGCCGGCGACAACTCCGCGGCGCTCTCCTGGACGACCTCGGGCACCGCGGTCTACGACGTCTTCCGCAACGAGCAGGGCTGCAACGCCGGCTTCACCAAGATCTCCTCCGGCACCGCGGCCACCACGCTCGGCGACGGCAACGTCGCCAACGGCCTTACCTACTACTACCAGGTGACCGCCTTCCCCGCCGGCAACGAGGCCTGCGCCTCGGCGCCCTCGGCCTGCATCGCCGTCACCCCGGCGACCGGACCCTGCATCCCCCCCGCCGCCCCGGCCAGCCTCACGGCGACCGGCGGTGCCGGTAGCGTCGCCCTGAGCTGGGCGGCGGTGACCGGCGCCACGGAGTACCACGTCCTGCGGGGGACGACCACAGGCGGCCCCTACACCCAGATCGCCCTCGTCACCGGCACCACCGGCACCACCTACAGCGACACCGCGGTGACCGGCGGCACTACCTACTTCTACGTCGTGCGCGCGGCCAACAACGCGACCTGCGAGTCGGGCAACTCGCCGGAGGCCTCGGCGACGCCGACCGCCTCGCCAGCCAACTTCTCGCTCTCGATCAGCCCGGCCTCGGTGACGGTGAGCAGCATTCTCGGCGGGACGGCCAACTACACCATCACCATCACCCGCACCGGCGGCTTCACCGGCGCGGTCAGCTTCACGATCGCCGGCCTGCCGTCGAGCATCACGCCCACCTTCGGCACCAACCCGACGACCGGCAACTCCGAGTCCTTGAGCCTCAGGGTCCGGTTCGGCACCCCCCGTGGGACCTATCCGTTCACCGTCACCGGAACGAGCGGCTCGCTCGTCCTCACGGCGTCGGCGCAGGTCGTCCACTAACCGCAGCAGACGCTCGACAAGGAGGCGGTGCCCCACGGGGCACCGCCTTTTTCCTGGGCGCGGATTTTCGGGTATATTGCCGCCTCCATGGAGCCCAACGATTCCGACGACCCCCACCGGGACGTCATCCGCAAGCTGCGCGAGCTGGCCCAGAACCTCTGGTGGTCCTGGCAGCCTGAGATCCGTTTCCTCTTCCGGGAGCTCGACCCCGAGCTCTGGCGCACCGCCTACCACAACCCGGTCGCCATCCTGAACCGCCTCGAAGAGGCGGAGATCGCCCGCCGGGTGCAGGACCTGGAGATGCAGACGCTGATCGACCAGGCCCACCGGCGTCTGCGCACCTACCTGCACGAGGGGAGGCGCTGGGGGCGGACCTATGGCGGCCCGCTCCTCGCCCGGCCGGTCGCCTACTTCTCGGCCGAGTTCGGCATCCACCAGTCGCTGCCGATCTACTCCGGCGGCCTGGGGGTGCTCGCCGGCGATCATCTGAAGAGCATGAGCGACCTCGGCGTGCCGGTGGTGGGGGTGGGCCTTCTCTACAACCAGGGCTACGTCCACCAGCACCTCGACGAGAACGGCTGGCAGCAGGACCGCTACGAGCCGATCGAGGCCGCCGACCTGCCGATGGTGCCGATCGCCGGCCCCGACGGGCAGCAGATGCGCATCCGGGTCGAGCTGCCGGGCCGCGACGTCCACCTGCGGCTCTGGCGGGTGGCGGTCGGACGGAGCGACCTCGTGCTGCTCGACGCCCGGGACGAGGCCAACACGGCCGACGACCAGGAGCTGACCGCCCGGCTCTACGGCGGCGACCAGGAAACCCGCATCCAGCAGGAGCTTCTCCTGGGCGTCGGCGGCTACCGGGCGTTGGGCGAGATCGGCGTCCAGCCCTCGGTCCTGCATTTGAACGAGGGGCATTCCGCCTTCGCCCTTTTGGAACGCGCGCGGCAGCTCGTCCTCACCCAGGGCCTCCCCGCCGCCGACGCCCTGCGCGAGGTCGCGGCCTCCTCGGTCTTCACCACCCACACCCCGGTCGAGGCCGGGCACGACCGTTTCCGCACCGACCTCGCCTCGACCCACCTCCTCCCCCTGGCCGAGGGGCTCGGGATGACGCTCGACGAGGTGCTGACCCTGGGCTCCGAACGGCCGGACGACAAGGGCGCCCCGTTCTGCCCGACCGTCCTCGCGCTCAACCTCACCCGGCGCTCGAACGGCGTTTCGGCCCTCCACGGCCGGGTGACCCGCCGGATGTGGCAACCGCTCTATCCCGGTCGCACCGAGGACGAGGTGCCGATCGGCCACATCACCAACGGCATCCACGTGCGCACCTGGCTGGCGGCGGACCTCTTCGCCCTCCTCTCCCACCACCTGGGGACCGGCTGGCTCGACCGGCTGACCGATCCCGGGATCTGGGACCGGATCGACATCATCCCGGACGCCGAGCTCTGGGAGGTGCACCAGGTGCTGAAGAGCCGTCTCTTCACCTTCGTGCGGCGGCGGCTCGCCGATCGCCGGGAGCGCCTGGGCCTCCCCGCCCCCGAACGCGAGCCGCTCGCCCCCCACGCCCTGACCCTGGGGTTCGCCCGCCGCTTCGCCACCTACAAGCGGGCCGACCTCCTCTTCCTGGACCTCGACCGCCTGGCCCGCCTGGTGGGCGACCCCGAGCGCCCGCTGCAGCTCATCTTCGCCGGCAAGGCGCACCCCAAGGACACCGGTGGCAAGGCGCTCGCCCAGCGGGTCGCCAACCTGGAGCGCGATCCGCGTTTCGCCGGCCGGATCGTTTTCGTCGAGAACTACTCGATGCACGTCGGCCGCCAGCTGGTCGAGGGGGTGGACGCCTGGTTGAACACCCCCCGGCGGCCGCTGGAGGCGTGCGGGACGAGCGGCCAGAAGGCCATCTTGAACGGGGTGTTGAACGTCTCGATCCTCGACGGCTGGTGGGCCGAGGCCTACGACGGCGGCAACGGCTTCGCGATCGGTGCCGGCGAGGTCCACGCGAACCCCGACCTCCAGGACGAGCGCGACGCCCTGGCCCTCTTCAACGTCCTCGAAACGCAGGTGATCCCGCTCTACTACAAGCGCGACGACGAGGGCGTCCCGCACGGCTGGATCGAGCGGGTGAAGCGGGCCATCCGCACCCTCGCCTGGCGCTACAACGCCGACCGCATGGTGATGGACTACGTCCGCCAGTGCTATCTGCAGGCGGCCGGCGGCAACACCTGCCAGATGCCCTGAGCCGTTCTATCGCGTCCTATCGCGGCAGCCGTTCGAGGTGATCGGTGATCACCCCGTCCAGGGGGAGCCCGGCGCAGCACCGGTGCTCCTCCGCCGTCTCCACCCCGTAGACGTAGCTGCGAAACCCCAGCGCCCGGCCCTGGTCGAGGAAGGCGGGGTCGAGCATCTCGTAATTCCAGATCGCGGTCCGGATGCTGCCATCGCGGGGGAAGAGGCAGGCGAAGGCGTCGAAGCTCTCCGGGTGGCTGGCGAGGAGGAGCCCGCACTCGACCCCCCGGAAGCGGGCGAAGGGGAGGACCGCCGGATGCCAGAACGAGGAGATCAGGAGGCGATGGCTGGGCGCCAACCGTTCGATCACCCCCAGGGTGACCGGGACCGCCGCCGGGACCTTGATCTCGACGTTCCAGAGGACGCCGGGAAAGCGTTCGAGCGCCTCGTCGAGCGTGGGGACGGGGTAGCCGGCGGCGGCGGCGAGCTCGGCGGCGGAGAGCGCCGCCACCTCCCGCCCGTCCGGGGCCAGGCGATCGTGGAAGAGCACGGGCCGGCCGTCCCGCGAGAGGCGGACGTCGGTCTCGATCCCGTCCGCTCCGAAGGCGACGGCGGCCGCGAAGGCGGCGAGGGTATTCTCCGGGCCGTCCCTGTGGCGATCGTGACGGCCCCGATGAGCGATGGCGAGCATCCTTACGGCCAGATGCCGCGCTCCAGGGCCACCTCGGCCACCCGGCCGATGGCGAGCACGTAGGCGGCGGTCCGCAGGTCGATCGCCTCGCCCGTCTCGCGCCCGATCCGCGCCTGGGTGTCGAGCACGGCGTCGGTCGCCCGCTCCATCCGCTCGGCGAGCTTCTGGTTGACCTCGGCCAAACCCCAGGTCTCGTTCTCGTTGTTCTGCACCCACTCGAAATAGCTCACCGTCACCCCGCCGGAATTGGCCAGGATGTCGGGGAGGACCGGGATGCCGCGGCCGAAGAGATTGCGATCGGCGGCCGGCGTGGTCGGCCCGTTCGCCGCCTCGACCACCAGCTTGGCCTGGATCGCCGCCGCGTTGTCGCCGCGGATCTGGTTTTCGAGCGCCGCCGGGATCAGCACCTCGCAGGGCAGGGTGAGGAGCTGGGCGTTGCTGACCGCCGTGGCGCCCGGAAAGCCGGTCACCGAGCCGGTCCGCCGCTTGTGGGCGATCACCGCCTGCGGGTCGAGACCCCCAGGTCCATGGATGCCGCCGCGCGAATCGGAGACCGCCACGAGGCGCGCCCCGGCGGCGGCGAAGAGCTCGGCGGCGATCGACCCGGCGTTGCCGAAGCCCTGGATCGCCACCCGCGCGCCGTCGAGCGAAGCGAGCCCGGAGACGGCGCCCCGGGCGAGCGCCCGCTGGGTGACGAAGAGCGCCCCCTGGGCCGTCGCCTCCCGGCGCCCCAGCGAGCCGCCGATCCCCAGAGGCTTGCCGGTAACCACCGGCAGGTTGTTCTCGCCCGGGTGCATCATCTGGTAGGTGTCGTAGATCCAGGCCATGGTGCCGCCGTCGGTGTTGACGTCGGGGGCCGGGATGTCGGTGTGGGGGCCGATGTTGTCCCCCAGCTCGACGATGAAGCGGCGGGTGATCTTGCGCAGATCGGCCTTCGAGAGCTGCTTCGGGTCGCAGACCACCCCGCCCTTGGCGCCGCCGAAGGGGATGTCGGCCACCGCGCACTTCCAGGTCATCCAGGAGGCGAGGGCCCGCACCTCGTCCTCGGTGACGTCGGGGTGGTAGCGGATCCCCCCCTTGCCCGGGCCGCGCATCCGGCTGTGCAGCACCCGGTAGCCGGTGAAGGTGCGGACCGAGCCGTCGTCGGTCTCCACCGGGAACTGCACGGTCAGGGTGCGGGCGGGGACCTTCAGATAGTCGATCAGGCCGTCCCGCAGGCTGGGGACATAGCGCGCCGCCTGGTCGAACTGCTGCTGGGCGATGCGGAAGGGGTTCAGGTCCTCGGCCGTGGCCGAGACGGTGCTCGTCTCCGTTGCGCTCATAGGCCTCCCAGGGATCGAGTTCGGCGGGGATGCTAGCACGGTTGGTGCGCTGGAGAGCCGATCGTCGTTGCCGTAGCTGTTGTCCGGAGCCTGAGGCGGCCAGGATTTCACGGGAAGCGCTCGACGAACTCGGAACAGTGCTCGCCCGCCGACCTGAGGTCCTCCCCGCACTCGTCCAGTTTCCCGAGGAGATCGGTAAGGGCCACCTTCATTTCGGCGCACTCCTTCTGCGCCTCCGCTTCCGTCCCAAAGAAACGGGTATGGGCCAGCCAGCCGTAGACGCCGCACGTGATCGAGAAGGGCGCCGTGCTCCCCCCGCGTTCGATCGTGATCCGAGCGCCGTCGACGTGTTCGTCGTCGAGCAGGATGACCCCACCCTCCGATCCGCGGCCGCCGAGGCTGCGGCCCGAATCGAACGGCTTCCAGCCTTCCGTCTTGGGAATCATGGCTGGCGAACCTCGACCAGCAGCGGGCGATGATCGCTATGCTGCCTCCACTCCTCAAACCCGCCGATCTCGACGCGGCACACGTCCTTCCTCCACGCCTCTGGGATGAAGCAGTAGTCGATATGGAACGGATGTTCCTCTCGCCAATGGAAGTAGTAGGTCGGCCGGGTCTCCCGACCCTGCGCTTCTCCGTGGAAAGCGTGGTATGCGCTGACTAGGCCAAGGTCGGCCAAGTGCCGGACGAGAGCCGAGTGACTCCAGTCGTCCTTGTGCGAAGCGTCCCAAATCGTATTGGAGTTCAGGTCTCCCATCAGCACGGTAGGTGACGCCGCAATCAGGCCACGGTACAGTCTTACCGCTTTCACCACCGCTTCGACGTAGTTGTAGGTTTGATTGGACTTCGACCAGACGGCGAGAACCGTGAAATCAAGCGGACCGGAGACGGCAACCGGCACCACGTACTTCGGCACACCCCTGCGGGGTGGGAGACGGTGCAGCCGATAGGGCGCCGCCGCCTGCACGGCGATGCCTTGCCGTGGGTTGTCTCCGAACCAAAGGCAGGTTTCTGATTCGTCCGTCGGTCGTGCACACTCCTGGAGGACGGCGATGTCCGGCGCCAGCGGGTCGAGGAGCGGAGCCTTCCTGGCGTGGGCGCCGCGGCAGCAGTTCCAGGTGACGAGGCGCATGGGGTGGAATCTGACTTGCCCAGAGGTACCGGCCGCGCGCAGGCGGCTACCGTCAGAGCCGCAAAGCGGCCAGGGATCGGGCGGTCAGAGCTCTCTCGCTCAGCCGAGTGAGACGGTCCAGGGAGGAGATCGCCTCGACCCGTGCCCGCGTCTCCGTGGAAAGCGGACCGAAACGCTGCTCGAGCTGGCCCAGCAGGATCTTCCTCACCAACCGCAGGCACTCCTGCAGACCCTCCTGCCGCCCCGTCTCCAAACCTTCCTTCCATCCCTCCTGCCATCCCGCCAACAATCCTACCTGCCTCCCCTCTTCCCTACCTTCCGCCGCGATTCGCTGCGACCAGGTCATCGCCATCTTCCTCACCTCCCGGTTCTCCGGAACCGTGTACAGCCGAGCGTACTCCTCGGCCTCGTCTGAATTCAACCCAGGTAGGTCTCCACGCAGTCGACCAGCAGGATGCGCCGCTGCTAGCCACTGGTCTCGTTGCCTGCTGTCCGCGCGGCGACTCCTGTACCCCACAGCTCCGCTGCCACCAGCGAGAACGAAGGACCGAAAGGTGCCTTTGCCGCATCAGCGCGAATACACTCTACAAATTCTTCAACTACACGGACAGCCCACTGGGCGCAGGCGCGAGTGAGAAGCTGAATGAGCCAGGGAACCTCAATACCAGCGGGTGGACTCGCTGCACATCCGCGAGAGATGGCGGCGCGGAGAAGTTTGTGGGAGCCATCAGTCGTCTCGACGGGCTTCAAGTGCACGAGACAATCTCGAAGATCAATTAACAACGCAATGTCCTGGAACGGAAGCTTCCCAGTATCAAAGGGTACCCCGGGTAGCATGCCCTTCAACACAAGTAGCTTCAGCCGAACCGAGCCGCGTTGCTTTTCTGTCCCCGCAGTGTTCCTCATACCGTTGCATACCAGAGCGAACTCGGCGACAAGCGCCTCGATCGTGGCGGCAGAAAAAACGATCGCCACAGCAGCATCCTCTTGAGCCCATGCCAAATCTGACGGTGCCTGCTTAAGGCGATCGATCGCCTGGCGTGCAAGCTTCATAAGGATTGGGGAAGCGAATGCACCTGCCTTGATCGACATTTCAATGACGGCCTAACCAGGCACAGCTGTGCCGTCCGCTTGCAGAGTGTCGAGTGCTCCGATCATCTGTTGCTTGTTCAGGCCAACCTCCGGCGGACATCCCAGTTGGAGGGAACGGGCCATCTTGAGGAAGGAATATTCGGTCCCTACCTGCACATCAGGCCTCAGAAGGGCGACCAGCACCCAGGCATTCGGCGCCAGAGCGACCGGTTCCTCCGGCCGGAGGAACTCACCGTCGATAGTGGTGTGGATCGTTTTGACCATCGAGGCAGTTTAGCACTGCATCGGAGACCACGATACTCTTTGGCCTTGAGCCTATCCGTGCGCTGCCCGGCGCCACCTCCGACCGCGCCTGGATGAACATCCAGGACACGCCCGACTCTTGCTAACTACTATTACGGCCGGAGCAATCTTCTAGAGCCGCAGGGCGGCGAGAGATCGGGCGGTCAGAGCCCTCTCGCTTAGCCGGTTGAGACGGTCCAGGGAAGTGATCGCCTCGACCCGCGCGCGGGTCTCCATAGGGAGCGGCCCGAAACGCTGCTCGAGCAGGCCAAGAAGTACCTTTCTTACTACCCGCAGGCCCTCCTGCAGCCCGGTCTCCAGCCCTTCCTTCCATCCCTCCTCCCTCCCGGCCAGCAAACCTGCCTGCATCCCCTCCTGCCTCCCCGCCAGTATCCCCTCTTCCCTGCCTTCCGCCGCGATTCGCTGCGACCAGGTCATCGCCATCTTCTTCACCTCCCGGTTCTCCGGAACCGTGTACAGCCGAGCGTACTCCTCGGCCTCGTCTGAATTCAACCCCAGGTAGGTCTCCACGCAGTCGACCAGCAGAATGCGCCGGGCATCCTCCAGGTCGGCCGCGGCGATCCGCCGCAGGCAGGCCAACTTGAGCGCCGGCCGGCTGAGAGGACCGCGGCGCATCAGCGCCGCCAGGGCCCAGGCCAGCGGCTCGGGGCGGGCGAGGTAGTCCGCGGCCTCGCAGCCGGCCAGGCCGAAGGCGACGAAGCGGAAGTTCTCTCCCAGGTCCGGGCCGAAGGGGTCATCCGTCAACCCCTGGACCTGGACTCCTGCCCTGCCTCGCTCCAGGTAGAGCACGATCGACAGGACGTCGCTGTCGTGGAAGCCCTGAATCTGGTTATGGTAGCGCCAGAGCCGCCGCCCCATCCCCGCCGTGGCGCGGGCCTCCACTTCGACGTGGATGAGGAACGCGTGGCCGCCGTCCCCCAAAAGGGACACCCGGGCGAGGAGGTCCAGCTCGCGCCGTCGTCCCCCGACCGTGAAGAACTCCTTGTCGAGGAATACCGGGTGCGCGAGGTCCAACCTCCCCGCCAGGTCTGGCACCACCAGCCACAGGAGATCGGTAAAGAAGCTGCACAGCAACACCTTGAAGATCAAGTCGTGTCTCGGCATGTCCCCTCCCGGAGCGGCGCCGAGTCACTCGGCGTCAGCTCTCTAAAGAGATGGACGGAAGACGCTCGCTCGATCTGGCAAAAAGAAATTGGCAGCGCTCCAGGGCGGTGAAGAAGCGGTGGACCTCCGCGTCCCAGGAGACGGGTGGGGGCAGGGTGCCAGACCTGTTTCCCCTCGGCCAGGCTGCCCAGTCGAAGAGGTCGGCCATGTGGGCGACGATCTCCGCCGGGGTGCGGGAGGACTCGCCGGCCTGGAAGGTGGCGCGAAGCTCTCGGGGAGCGCCACAGGCGTCCTTGGCGCCGCGGCAGGCGAGGGTGGCCAGAGTGTGACGGAGGAAGGCGCGCTGCGGATCGGTCGCTGCGGTCATGGCGAGGCTCTCAGAGAGCAAGGATTCGGGATCGTGGCCCGGTCAGGATGATAGCGCCGGCCACGCCGGCGGGGCCGCCGGGGCCGTTTGAGACACTGGCGTCGTCTTTGGAGAGAACCACGGGCGCCGAAAAGGCACCGGCGAGCGGTTTTGAGACACCGCGAGGCCGCGTTGAGACACCGCCGAGGCGCGGCGAGACACTCGCGCGGAGCGTTGAGACACTCACGGCGGGGATTGAGACACTGACGACAGGGATTGAGACACTGACGTCCCGCATTGAGACACTCAACGCCGGCGTTGAGACACTGGCGTCCGGCATTGAGACACTGACGGCAGGTGTTGAGACACTGGCGACGCGCGTTGAGACACTGGCGTCCGGCAGCGAGTGTCTCAATCCCCGCTGCGAGCGTCTCAACGCGGGTCGGCAGTGTCTCAACGCCGCGCCGCAGTGTCTCAATCGGCGCTCGCGGTGTCTCAAAACCGGGTTTGGGGGCCGGCGGAGGCGTTCCTGGTGTCTCAAAGCAGGTCGCGGAGGCCCTGCCGGCGGCCTCTAGTGTCTCTTTGCCGGGCTCGAAACGCCAAAAGCGGGACTTTAGAGTCTCAATCAGTGTGGCTCGCCGCCTGGGGCAGGGCAGCGGGAAGCTTCCGGTAGCGATGGGTGCGCGTCCCCTCGCTACGGCTGACGAGCGCGATGCTGCCTTCGTCCGCCAGCTCGCCGAGCGGCCGCGCATCGTCCGCGTCCACCCTGCTATCCTCGCCCCATTCGCCCTGCAGACCTGGCGACGCGCCTCTCGCCTCCTATGATCTGCCCCAAGTGCCAGCTGGAGCTACCCGACAGCAGCGCCGAGTGCCCGCGCTGCGGAATCGTCTTCGCGCGCTGGCACGGGAGGACAGAGGACGACCCGCCGGTCCTCGCGCCTCGCTCCGCGCCCCCTCCCGCCGTCGCGGAGAAGCCGCCCTTTTCCGAGTGGCTGCCGGAGCTGCTCTTCGAGGTACCGGCGACCGTCCCTCCCGCAGCCTTCGCCGGCCGGGCGCTCCTCGCGGCCTTCCTCTTCCTCTGGGGCTGGCGGTTTCTCCTCTCGTCGGTCGCCGACAACTATGTCGGCAGCTCCTTCCTCCACCTCGTGAACCTCCCCTTCCACGAGGCGGGGCACGTGATCTTCTCCCCCTTCGGAGATTTCCTTCACACCCTGGGCGGCACCCTCGGGCAGCTCCTCGTTCCGGCGGTCTGCCTGGGCGCCTTCCTTTTCTATACCCGCGATACCTTCGGCGCCGCCGTGGCCCTCTGGTGGTTGGCGGAAAACTGCATGGACATCGGCCCCTACATCGCCGACGCCCGTTCCGGCGAGCTCCTGCTCCTGGGCGGCGTGACCGGCCGGGAAGCCCCCGGCTACCACGACTGGGAGAACATTCTGGGCACCCTGGGGCTCCTGCGCTACGACCAGACCCTGGGGGCGCTCGCCTACGGCGTGGGGCGCCTCCTCATGCTCGCGGCGTTCGCCTGGGGTGGGTACGTCCTCGCCCGGCAGTACCGGAATCGCGTCCGCGGGTAAGAGCTTCCGGCGTTACTGGACGGTGAGGACCGAAACCGGGGCCGGGAGCAGGCCGGCGAGCAGGAGGCGGGTTTTCATCTTACTTCTTCTCCTCGGAATCCTTCGGCGTTTGCGCCCCATCGACCGCAATGAAAGTCACCGTGTCCCACGAGTTATGAATCCCGATGAAGAGGAGCAAAAGAGCGGCCCCAGCGATCACGAAGAGGGAAGCCGCAGGATCGCGCCGCAGCAGGATCGCCGACACCAGGAGCGCCGTGTAGGCGAGGAACGGAAACACGATGTGCCAGAGCCAATCCTCCAGCACCGGTTGGTAGCGAGTCTGGCGCGTTCGCCGGAAGACGATCGACACGTAGCCCACCCCGGCCGCCCCGCAGGCGCCCAGGGCGAAGGCGGCGTTCGAGAGCCCGTGCCAGGGCGCGCTCAAAATCGCCGCCAGGAGCAGGACGGCACTGAAGTGCAGGATCGTCGGCGTGCCGAATGCCGCGATCTCACGGTGAGAGCTCCGCGCCCGTAACTCGGCCACCAGGGCGATGACGACGAACTGCAGCCCGATGAGCGCCGCCGCCGAGGAGCCGACGATGACGTAGAAGTTCTCCCAGGCGGCGAAGGGGGATGTGGCGGCTTCTTGCACGAGGGCTATCGTATCCCAGGAGGGGAAGCACAGGCGCGGTACCTCTGGTATCATTTGTCGTATGACGACGAAAGAGCTCCTCCAGGCAGAGATCGACCACCTTGGAGACGAGGCGGTGGACGAGCTCTATCGGGTCGCGAGAGCCCTCTCCAGCGAGAGGCCGCAAGCCTCCGGTCCAGGTCTCCTGAAGCGGTTGCAAGAGATCAAGATCCAAGCTCCAGAGGATTTCGCCGCCAACCTGGACCTCTACTTGAGCGGCGAGAAGATTGCTCCCTAAGCTCTTCGTCGACAGTGGTTTTGTCATCGCACTGATCAACGAGGCAGATCAGCTCCACCGACGGGCGCTTGATCTGCCGGACCATGTCGAAGTCGTCGGGCTCTCCCCAGAGCGGTTCGCCAGGGCCTTGGTTCGCTACAAGACCCATCGCGACAAAGAGTGGAGCCTCGTCGACTGCGTCTCGTTCGAGGTGATGGAGCAAAGAGGTATTCGCTCCGCCTTGGCCTACGACCGCCACTTTGTCCAGGCTGGCTTCGAGGCCCTCCTGAGAGACTGAACGGAAGCTCGACTATCCCACCTCCGGCTCCTCACGCGGCGCCGCCGGCGCCTTTTCCGGGACTTCCATAGAAGTTCTCCCAGGCGGCGAAGGGGGAGGTTGCGGGGTCTTGCACGACGGCTATCGTACCCCAGGAGGCGCCTCCGGGCATCCGGCTCAGCGCCGCTCGCGTTCTTGAGCTGGGCCTTCGCGAACTTGAAGGCGGCTTCCGTCAACGAGCAGTGCTACACCTGCCATACCGAAAAGCGCGGCCCGTTCCTCTGGGAGCACGCGCCGGTGCGCGAGAGCTGCCTGAACTGCCACACACCGCACGGCTCGAACCAGATCCAGGGCGCGCTCCAGAAGCAGTTCGGGCTCAACCCGGGTGGGATCACCTTCAACTTCCTGAACAACCTCCTATCCCCCTACCTGAAGACCACCAACGCGGTGAGCCCCGGGCTCGAGCGCGACCGCGCTCTCGCCCGTCTGGACCTGGGCCGCATGGGCCCCTTCGCCTGGACGCTCGAGTACACCCATGAGAACAGGAACGGCACCCGTCCCTACGGCGCCTCCTTCGGCTTCAGCAACGTCACCGAGATCCCGGAGCCGATCGACTACGACACCACCGGCGCCGAGCTCGCCGGCGAGTGGAAGGCGGCCCACGGCGGCCTGCGCTTCGGCTACCGCTACTCGGACTTCAAAAACAACGTCGAGACGATGATCTGGGACAACCCGTTCCGGTCGACCGACTCGACCGACCCCTCGGCCTACACGGCCCCCGGCGCAGGCTCGATCAACGGCTCCGCCCGCGGCATCGCCGCCCTGGCGCCCAGCAACCGCGCCAACATCGGTTTCATCGGCGGCCAGTGGAAAGCCGGCGGCTGGTGGTTGAACGGCAGCGCCACCTACGACGAGATGAAGCAGAATCAGCCGTTCGTCCCCTACACCCTGAACACGTCGATCCAGGGCATCGCCGACAACGGCACGAAGTTCGACCCCACGAGCCTGAGCAGCCTGCCGGCCCGGAGCTTCGACGGCAAGGTCGCCAACACCAGCCTGACCGCCTCCGCCGGGACCCGCTTCGGACAGAGCTTCGACTTCACCCTGCGCTACCGCTACTTCGACTACGACGACAAGTCACCGCGTATCGAGTTCCCCGGCTACGTCCGCTTCGACGCCGTCTGGGAGGCGATCGCGCGCCTCTCCGTCCCCTACTCCTACAAGCGCCAGAACACCAGCGCCGAGCTGGGGTGGAACGTCGCTCCCTCGACCCGGCTCGGCCTGTCCTGGGAGAACGAGGGGTGGGATCGCAAGTTCCGCGAGGTGAAAAACACGAGTGAGAACGTCTTCCGCCTGACGGCCGACACCCATCCCACCCAGAAGCTCAGCCTGCGCGGCACCTACGAGCACGGCGACAAGACGATCGGCAAGTACGACCCGACCGCCCAGGGGGACAGCTTCGTCGAGGCCGAGGCGCTCACCAACCTCGCCGCCCTGCGCAAGTTCGACGAGGCGGCGCGCACCTACAACTCCTGGAACCTCCTGGCCCAGGTGTTCGCCACCGACTCGGTCAACCTCACCCTGGGGACGAGCGGCCGGAAGGACAACTACGACAAGAGCGTCTTCGGGCTGGTCTTAGACGACATCAAGAGCTACAACGCCGAGATCGCCTATACCCCGGGCGCCCAGCTCGACTTCTTCCTCTTCGGCCAGCGCTCCGACCGCCACAGCCTGCAGAACGCCCGGCAGAGCGGCGCCACGCCCTCGACCAACCCGAACGACAACTGGTCGGCGGACCTGAACGAGATCACCGACACCTGGGGTCTCGGGGTCAACAGCGTCTTCTCCGCCCGCTGGACGGGGAACTTGACCGGCAACTGGTCGCGCTCGGACGGCAAGGCCGCCTTCCCGCGACCGGCCGGCGCCAACCCGCAGGGAGTAGGGTTCAGCAACTACGAGGACGTGGAGCTCCTCGCCCTGATCGGCAAGCTTGATTACAAGATCAACGCGGCGGCCTCGGCGGAGCTCTTCTACCGCTGGGAGAAGTACAAGATCGACAGCTTCATCCTGCAGGGCCTCGCCAACTACCTGCCCGGCGCTCTGCTGCTCGACGCCAACAACGGCGACTTCAAGGGGAGCCTCTACGGCTTCGCCCTGAAGCTCACCTTCTGACCGTTCTTCCAGCAATGGGGGCTTGCGAGCCCCATCTCGGCCGCCCCTTCACGGGGCGGCCCTTTTTTTGCGCCCCCGGGATCAGGCGATCAGGCTGCTCGTCAGCACAGCCTCGAAGTTGGTGGCGTAGCCGGCGATCAGGTCCGCCTTGTCGAGGCCGTTGATGATCTTCCTCGACTGCTTGTAGTCGCAGCCCTTGGCGTTGATCGTGTCGCCGAGCTTCTTGCCGGTGAAGGTGCCCTTCCGCATGCCGTAGGACATGATGCGGTAGGCGACGTCGGGATGGAGGGCGTGGTCGGGGTGGAGGACCAGGTCGTCGTCGCCCGAGAGCCCGAGCTTGGCGCCCAGGTTCTGGTAGTTGGCGCGGCCGGTGATCTGCACGTAGCCGCGGCCGCGGAAAAGATAGCCGTCGCCCTTGACCGTGTTGCCGAGCTGGGTCCCGAGCTTGGTCCCGGCGTCGTACTTGTCGAAGTAGGGCTTCGCACCCTTTTCCGTGATCGGCTGGAAGGTGTCGGCGCACTCGTGCTTGATCGTCGCCAGCATGTAGGCGGCCCAGCGCAGGTCGGCGACGTCGTTGTCCTGCTCGATGTAATTGAGCAGGTTGTCGAGCCCCGAGACCTGGGTCTGGTTCAACTTGCCATAGATCTTCCGGTAGCCGTTGAAGAACGTCGTGTGATTGAATTTCAACTCGTATCCCTCCTCATGAGATCGCGTTGATCGTCCAGGGCCTTACGGGAGCGGGACCGCCGGCCATTTCTCCGGCTCCTCGCCCCCCTGCCCGTCACAGGCGGCCTTGGCGCGTAAGGTTGCGAGCTGCGCTTTGCCGTCCACGAAGCGATAGGTGGCGAGCGTCCCGCAGTCGCCCGGGCCGCGAAACTTGTTCAGCACCGAGAGCTGCCGGCTCTGCGGATCGAAGGTCGGCAGCCCCCAGACCTCCCGGCTCTCGCTCTTGACCAGCGACCGCTCGTCCGGCGACTCCCGCACCTCGAAGCTCAGCGGCAGGACGCCGGTCGGCTGCCTGCTTTCGTCGTAAAGATAGTACACCTGAGAGCCCTGATACGCCCCCCAGGCGCAGCGCACCTCGACCAGCGACCGTCCCGGGGCGAGCGCGTAGACCGCAACCCCGGGGGCCTCCGGCGCCGCCGAGGCCTGGAACGCCTCCTCGCAATCCGCCGGCCACCCCAGCACCTGCCGCCAGGCCGGGCGGTCGGCCCGGGTGAGGCCGGTCTTGTGGGGCGAGGGTGGGGACTGGGCGACTGGAGCTGGAGCGGAGGCCGGGCGGGCCGGGGACTCCGGGCGGTTGCGGCAGGCGAGGGAGAAGGCCAGACACAGCAGGAGCGCTAGAGAGCGAGACCCCATACAGTCGTACCGTACCACGGCCTTCCAGGGCTGTGCGCGGCTCCGCAGCGGAACGGCGGAACAGGTGGGGTGGATAGCGAGAGGGATCTCCCTTACACTTACCCTCGAGGAGTGCTTAGGCGATGGCGGTGCTCGGCAAGACCAGAGAAGGTACGATTTCGGGCGAGGAGCTGTTCCATCGCCCTGACCTGGAACCGTGTGAGTTGGTCGAGGGGAGAATCGTTCCGGCAATGCCCACGGGCTACTTTCATGGAGCGCTCGAAGCCCGGCTGTCGGCGCGGATCCTGGGCTGGGCGGAGACCAGCGGCCGCGGCCGGGTTCTCGCCGGAGAGGTCGGCATCTACATCCGTCGCGCCCCGGATACGGTGCGAGCGGCGGACGTCCTCTATATCTCGAACGAACGGTATGCCCGGCGCGGCGCCTCGGGGTATCTGGACGTTGCGCCCGATCTCGTGGTGGAAGTGCTCTCTCCTGACGACCGTTGGAGCGAAGTCATGGAGAAGCTCGAGGACTATTTCGCGGCCGGAGTCGCCGTCGTCTGGGTGGTGGACCCCAGGCTGCAGCAGGTCTTCGCCTATCGTTCTCTCGCCACGGTCGAAGTGCTTGCCAAAGGGCAGGCCCTCACCGCCCCGGATCTCCTCCCCGGCTTTTCTCTGCCTCTGGTCGACCTCTTCCGCGAATAGGTCCCGCGCCGGCATCCGACGTTCCGTCTCCGAACAGCACGGCTCCCGGAGTCCCCGGCGCCTCAGGCCACCGATTCCCTTGACCGATGATAACGCAATGCGTTATCATCGACTTCGTGATTCGGAGCTTCCGCGACGCGGAGACCCAGAAGATCTTTGAACGGCTGAGCTCGCGGCGTCTACCGCCGGACCTCCAGCGTTCGGCACTCCGAAAGCTGCTGGTCCTGGATGGCGCCGCATATCTCGAAGACCTTCGGTCCCCGCCCGGCAACCGTCTGGAGAAGCTCACCGGCGATCGAGCCGGCCAGTACTCGATCCGCATCAACCAGCAGTGGAGGATCTGCTTCGACTGGCGGGGCTCGGACGCCTACGACGTCGAAATCGTGGACTACCACTAGAAGGACGGAGACTCATGGGTACCCAGCTTCCTCCCGTTCATCCAGGCGAGATTCTCCTCGAGGAGTTCTTGAAGCCCCTCGGATTGAGCCAGTATCGCCTGGCCAAGGATCTCCGGGTGCCGGCCCGCCGGATCAACGAGATCGTCCTCGGGAAACGGAGCCTCTCCGCGGACACGGCGCTGCGCCTGGCTCTCTACTTCCAGAGCTCCCCCCAGTTCTGGCTCAACCTCCAGTCGCGCTATGACCTCGAGGTGGAGAAGGATCGGCTCGGCGATCGCCTCTCTCAGGAGATCGTCGCCAGGGCCCCGGCAGCGCCGGAGACACCGACCCGGGTGCGCCGCGCCAGCTGAGCGGCAACGCGCTCGCGTCCTGGCGCGTAAACTCGTCAGTTCCTTCACACCAGCCCGGCCAGCAGCCCCTGTACGAATTCGATCTCGTCCTCGTTCACCGTGTGCCCCATGGCGGGGTAGATCCGCTCGGTGACCTCGCCGCCCAGGCCGGTGAGCACCTGGGCGGATTCGTCCACCCGCTGGCGCGGGATGTGAGGATCGCGGTCGCTGCAGCCCAGGAAGACCGGCGTGCCGGCAAGCGACCCCGCGTAGTCCCGCGGCGTCCCCGGCGGTCCGATGAGACCGCCGGAGAGTCCGATCACGCCGCCATACCGTCGGGCGTTGCGCGCCGCGAACTCCAGTGAGAGGCAGGCCCCCTGGGAGAAGCCGAGGAGGATCGTGCGCTCGGGCGGAACTCCCGCCGCCGTGATCCGTTCCAGGAGATCGCCCAGGGTGGCGAGCCCCGAGGAGAGCCCCGGCTCGTTCTGCTCCATGGGGGAGAGAAAGCTGTAGGGGTACCACGCGTACCCGTGCGCCTGGGGGGCAAGGTAAGCGAGGTCCGGCCGACCGAATTCGTCGGCAAGGGTGAGGATGCTCTCCGCCGTCGCCCCCCGGCCGTGCACCATGACCACCGCGGCCGGGGCACCGGCTAGCGGGCGACCAGCCGTAGCGACCGGCTGCCTGCGGTGCGGGTCTTGAGGATTCCAGGAGGCCTCCGGGCGGGAGCTCACGCCGCACCTCCCGCCGTCTGCGCGACGGCCTCCAGGGGCCGCACGGTGAACGGCGGCAGGACCTCCTCGATGCGCGGCCGCGACGACTCCAGCCAGGGCGGAAGCTTCAAATCCGATCCCAGGGTCTCGACCGGCTCGTCGAGAGTGAAACCCGGCGGATCGGTCGCGATCTCGAAGAGCACCCCGCCGGGCTCCCGGAAGTAGATCGAATGGAAGTACTGCCGGTCCTGGACCGGGGTGACGTGGAGGCCGCGCTCGACGAGCTTTCGCTGCCAGGCGAGCTGCTCGGTATCGTTCGCCGCCCGGAAGGCGACGTGGTGGACGGTGCCGGCCGAGATCACCCCGCGCGAGGCCGAGGGGGTGGCGAGGAGGTCGACGAGCGAGCCCGCACCGCCCTCGGCCCTCGTACCGGTCGCCAGGCGAATCCGGTCGCCGGCCTCCGCCACCCGGCGGAACCCCATGGTCTCGGTGAGGAGATTCGCCGTCACCGCCGGGTTCCACTCGGCGAGGGTCACGTTGTAGAAACCGCGCACCGCGAAGGCCTCCGGGACCGGCCCGCCCGCCCAGGGGGCGCGCTCGTCCCCGGCCCGGGCGACGAGCTCCAGGAGCAGCCCGTCCGGATCGCGGACGGTCAGGACCTCCTCGTCGAAGCGGGCCTCTGGTCCGTCGAATTCGACACCCAGGCTCCTCAGGCGCTCGACCCAGAAGCCGAGGCTCCCCTCCGGCACCGAGAAGGCGGTCACCGTGGCCTGGCCGGCGCCACGGCTGCCGAGCCGCGCCATCGGCCAGGGAAAGAAGGTGAGGAGGGTGCCCGGGTGGCCCACCTCGTCGCCGTAATAGAGATGATAAGTGCCGGGGTCGTCGAAGTTGACCGTCTTCTTGACCAGGCGCAGCCCGAGGACGCCGGCATAGAAGTCGGCATTGGCCTGCGGGTCCCGCGCGATGGCGGTCACATGGTGGAGTCCGGCGATCTGCTCGTTCATGGTCGTATCCCGCCTTTCTCGATCTCTGTCGAAACGAGGGCTGCGTGGCGCCGGCGGTGAGGCTTTGACCTGGCTCTCGGCCCTCTCTGCCTTCGTTCGTTGCAACAGAGATCTATTCCTGGGCGACTCATCTTGGCCCGGAGCCCCAGTTTGGAGTAGCGTCGCGCCATGCGAACCCGAGTTTCTCTTCCCGCCACCGCGCTCCTCCTCGTCCTCTTCACCCTCTCGGCGGCCGCGCAGGCCCCGGCTCCCGCGGCTCCGGCTCCGACCCCGGCCGCCCAGCCGTGGCCGAACGTGCTGCTGGTCACCGCCCACCCGGACGACGACGCCCTCTTTGGCGGCGCGGTCTACAAGATCACCCACCAGCTGGGCGGCCGGGTCGACCTCTTCCTGGTCACCAACGGCGAGGGGGGGTTCCACTACTCGACCCTCTCCGAGCCGATCTACGGCCTCAAGCTGTCGGACGAGAAGATCGGGCGGGAGTACCTGCCGGGCATCCGCAAGCGCGAGCTCCTGGCCGGCGGCAAGATCGTCGGCATCCGCAACTACTTCTTCATGGACCAGCAGGACAAGGAGTTCACCCAGGACGTCGACGCGGTGCTCAAGGGGAATCTCTGGAACCTCGACCTCGTGCGCTCGCGCCTCGCCGCGGTCCTCGCGCAGAACCACTACGACTACGTCTTCGTCATGCTCCCCGTCCCCACCACCCACGCCCACCACGCGGCGGCGGCGCTCCTCGCGCTCCAGGTGATCTCGTCGCTCCCCGCCGGGGAGCGGCCGGTGGTCCTCGGCGGGGGCGGCTACAAGAAGACGAGCGAGCAGCGCACGGCCTTCACGGTCCGCGAGGGCTATCCGGTGAGCCGGATCAAGGAAGGGGTGCCCCCCTTCGAGTTCGACCGCACCCAGAAGTTCGGCTACAAAGATCAGCTCGACTACAACATCATCGTCAACTGGCAGATCGCTGAGCACAAGTCGCAAGGCGTCATGCAGCTCGGCATGAACCGCCTGGACGTCGAGCAGTACTGGTATTTCGACCTGAACGGCGACCGCGGCCTCGCCGCCGCGCGGGCGCTTTTCGAGAAGTTGAAGACGGCGCCCAATCCGTCCTGACGAGGGGGCGTTCGGGAGACGCGATGGCGGACGGACCGATTCGCAGAGTCCCCGCTGGCCTGCCAACGGCCCGCCCGTTGGCCGCGCATATCCAGGCCGCGCTCGCGGCGGCGCAGAGGAAGGCCGCTCCACCGCCGGCTCGATCGGCACCGCACGTCGAGGCGGCCGTGCAAGCTGGGCGCGGGGGTGGGTTTCAGGCCCGATCGAACCCCCATCTGGCGACTCCCGCCCAACCGGCGCCCCACGTCCGAGCCGCGATGACGCCGCCCGTCCAAGCCGCTCCGCGCCGCCCCCCTCCTCTTTCCCCGCCCGCCGTGAGTCGCCTGCAACCCGGTAGCGCTCAGGCCAAGGAGAGATCCCGGCCGACATCCACACCGGCACAGGGAAGGCGCGCAGAGACCATCCAACGGTCGAGCGCTAGTGCAGACAAGGAAAAGACGGTCGCCACTGAAAGGAAGAAAAAGGAAGCCGCCAAGGAAGAGGAAGCCTTCGATGCAGAGAGAAAACTGTCGGTCGCCCCTGCAATGAAGAAAAAAGAGGCGGACGCCACAGCAGAGAAGAAATCCGGTCTTACCTCTGACCTGATATCTCTCGCCGAGATTGTCCGCAGCAACTTCAAGGATGCTCCGGTCTCCAGCGCGGAGGAAAAAACGGCCATGCTTCGGGGCATCTGGAAAAAGATCGACCCTACCCTTGTGAAGAAGCAACTGAGCCAAGAGGAAGCTCGCGAGGTTGATCTCTTCATAGAGAAGATAGGAACAATCCAGTCCACCAAGTCCACCGACAAGTCCACCGAGGAGGGCGAGAACATAGAAGGTCTGAAGCGGGTCGAGCTGCTCAAAGTCGAGACGCAGGAGAAAAAGAGCACCGCCAAGACATACACATTTTTTATGAAGCAGAAAAGCCGCCCGATCACGCATCGGATTTCTGTTAACTGCGAGGTAGCATCCATCCCTGACTTGTTGACCGACCTGGCCCTGGTGATCCGGAGCGTCCCTGAGATCGTGCGCTTCAAGGTTGCCGGGTCGAGCGTCGCCATGACCAAAGCGGACGTGTTCAACATCTATCTCAGCTGTACGACCGATCTCAAGGCGCGGGAGGTTGCAGAGGTCCTGGCGAAGCTCTGGAAGGGCCAGCTCTTGCAGGGCGAGAGGCGCCTGCAGGTAGCTGTCGCCGAGGGCATCTCCTTCGCCCAGGAGCCGGTTAGGACAGGGGCGTTCAAGCCATCTTTCGGACAGAAGCGTGCGTTGGCCTTGATGATCGCGCTTCTCCATTTCAGGGAGAAGAAGTTTGACAACTTCCTCGACGCCGTCGCGGACGCCTTTCGCGGCACCGGCCTCGATCCCTCTCAGCCTCATTGCAACCTCGCGGAAGGCGGCAAATATACTGATCTTGAGAAAGAACTGTACACATACTTCTGACAGACTGCACGTAGGCTCAGCGCGGACCGGGAGCGCTCTTCCGGCGGCTCCGCTCGTCGGTCCATAGGATGTCGACGAGGAGGGCGCAGCCGCCGCCGGCCGCGGCCAGGAAGAGCAGCATGGCGAGGCCGGGGTAGCCGAAGATCCGGAAGGAGGTCTCGATCCGCATCAGCATCGCCGCGCCGATGATCAGAGCGGCGAGGATGACCCCGCTGGCGATCCGGTTGGCGACCTTCTGGAAGCCTTCCATCAGCTTGCCCTCGTCGATCGAGTCGACCTGGAGCCGCAGGTCGTTGTCGGCGATCCGCCCGAGGATGCGGTTGATCCGGTTGGGCAGCTGCTCGACCAGCTCCTTGGCCTCCATGGCGGCGGCGAGGACGTGGCCCGGCGAGACGCTCTTCCACATCCGCTGGCGCAGGAGCTCCGTGGACTGCTGCCGCACCGTGGCGTTGGGGTCGAAAGTCGGGTCCAGGGTGCGGGCGACCTGGTCGAGGTTCAAGAGGGCCTTGCCGAGGAGAGCCATCTCCTGGGGCAGCTGGACCCCGGCCTCGCTGGCGGCGCGGGAGATCTCGAGGACGATCTGACCGACCTCGATCTGCTCGACCGTGGCGCCCTGGTAGCGCATCACCAGGGTCGAGATCCGGTGCGTGAAGGTGCCCTCGTCGTAGCCCGGAGTGGCGTGGCCGATCTGGAGCCCGAGCTCCGCCACCCGCTCCCCCTGGCCCTCGGCGACGGCGAGCAGGAGCTTGAGCAGCCCCTCCTGGAGCCGCGGCGGAATGCGCCCGACCATGCCGAGGTCGAGCAGGGCGAGGCGGTGGTCGTCGGTCAGGAAGACGTTTCCCGGATGCGGGTCGGCATGGAACAGGTCGTCGACGAGGAACTGCTGCAGGTAGGCCGAGAACAGCTCCCGGGCGAGCGCCGCGCCGTCGATCTCCAGCTTGGTCAGCGGCGAGAGGGCGGTCACCTTGCGGCCACGGATCAAGTCCATGGTGAGCACCCGCGAAGTGGTGTAGTCGGCGACCGGCGCCGGCACGACGAGGCGCTCGAAGCGGACGAGATTCTTGCCGATGTCGACCAGGTTCTGGGCCTCCCGGCGATAGTCGAGCTCGGCGATCAGGCTGGCGCGGAACTCCTCCAGCAGGCGCCCGAACTCGTAGCGCGCCCCCATGTCGGTGTGGCGGTCGAAGAGGTCGGCCAGGGCCCCCAGCGCCTCCAGATCCTCGAGGATCTGCTCCCCCACTCCCGGCCGCTGCACCTTGACCGCGACCGGCCGCCCGTCGCGCAGGGCGGCCCGGTGCACCTGGGCGAGCGAGGCGGCGGCGAGCGGGGTCTCCTCGAACTCGGCGAAGGCCTTGGAGAGCCGCACCCCGAGCTCGGTCGAGACGATGCGCTCGACCTCGACGAAGGGGAAGGGGGCGATTCTGTCCTGGAGCCGGGCGAGGGCCTTGACGTAGGGCAGGGGCAGGAGATCGGTGCGCGAGGAGAGCAGCTGGCCGAGCTTGATGAAGGTGGGGCCGAGCGCCTCCAGGTCCGCGGCCAGCCGCTCGGCCTCCGCAGTCGCGGACTCCGGCTCGCCGGCCTCGCCGATCGCCGCCGGCAGCTCCCCCTCCAGGCCGGCGTCCTTCCAGAGGTCGGACCGGAAGTAGCGCAGCAGGCGACCGATCTCTCTGTACCGCTTCAGGTGGTGGGGCGCCAGGGCGGCGGGGAGGACCATGCGGGGCGGACGCTGCAAGGAACGTACCGCGCAGCACCGTTGCGCGGAAGCGAGGCGCGTGTTAACTTATGAGTAATCTTCAGAAAGCCGGGAGAGCCAATGGCGGATGGACCGATTCGCAGAGCCCCCGCTGGCATGCCAACGGCCCGCCCGTTGGCCGCGCACGTCCAGGCCGCGCTCGCGGCGGCGCAGAGGAAGGCCGCTCCGGCGCCGGCTCGATCGGCGCCTCACGTCGAGGCGGCGCTCCAAGCCGGGCGCGGGGTCTTCCAGGCCCGAACGAACCCTCACCCGGCGACTCCCGCCCCACCGGCGCCCCACGTCCGAGCCGCGCTGATGCCGCCCGTCCAAGCGGCTCCGGACCGCCGCCTCCCTCTCCCTTCCCCGCCTTCCACGTCGCTGCAGAGAGGGCGCGCAGAGACCCTCCAACGGTCGAGCGCTAGTTCTAGTGCCGTGAAAGAGACGGTCGCCCCGGTACTGAAGGAAGTGGCGGTCACCACCGCCGAGAAGAAAGTGGCGGTCGCCACGGCAAAGAAGAAGAGCCGGCCCAGTAAGGCCAAAAGGAAAAAAACGAAGGAAAAGCAGGAGGCGGCCGAGAGCAAGCAAGCGGATCAGGACCGCAAGAAGGCAGAGGACGCGGAAAGAGAGGAGTTCGGCTTCTTCTTTCCGAATGCACAGACGGGTGGCGTTCAGGCGCAAGGTGTGCTCACCCTGACGGGCGAGGCCAAGCCCTACGACTCCGGTCTCCAGAAGAATGGAGCTGAACAAGGTTCGTTCTATTATGCCTGGTACGCCACCTTTGACTGGGCCAAAAGAGATGCCGAGGTCAAGGTGCTCTCGGCTCTTACCTCTCAGCTTGGGGATAAATACAAGAATGGAAAGATTCAGACCGCAGGTGTGCTGAAGCTCCGCTCCACCCAGGGCCCCTGCACCAGTTGCCAGGCCGTGATCGCCCAGTTCAAAACGGATCACCCCAATGTCACGATCAGGATCTCTTACGGCGGCGATACAGCGCAGGTCCCGAACCGCGACCATGCAAACGCCTACAACGGCTACGCGGATGCCACGAAGACCGCCCTGGGTAGGTGGCTCAAAGTGCTGTGAGGAAGAGCTGCGTGGCCGGCAGACCGGCTCACGTGGCTTTCAAGGAACATTTCTTGCACCTGCCTCCCGGCGGACGCACCCTCCTTGGGGCGCGCCGCAGGAAGGAGGCATCGTGAGCCCAGACGACACGAGCGACGGCGAGGGGCAGGAGAGGGAGGCCGGCGTCTCCGACGACCTCGCTCTGGAACCGACCGAGAGCGGCCACGCCGAGGGCCTGAGCCGCCGCGTTTTCATCGGCATGTCCCTGGGGGCGCTGCCGGTCGTGAGCGTCGCCGCCGCGGCGGTCAAGTCCACGGTGCCCAAGGCGCCGGCCGGACACCCCGCCACCCCGCATCCGGGAGGCGCCACGATCCCGGTCTCGCTCAACGTCAACGGCCAGGTGCGCCAGCTTCGGCTCGACCCCCGGGCCAGCCTGCTCGACACCCTGCGTGAGGACCTCGCGCTCACCGGTACCAAAAAGGGCTGCGACCACGGCCAGTGCGGCGCCTGCACGGTGCTCCTCGACGACCGGCGAGTGCTCTCCTGCCTGACCCTCGCGGCGATGGCCGCGAGGCATCGGGTGACGACCGTCGAGGGGCTGGCGCAGGGCGACCAGCTCCACCCGGTCCAGGCGGCGTTCCTGAAGCACGACGCCTTCCAGTGCGGCTACTGCACGCCGGGGCAGATCGTCTCGGCCGTGGGCCTCTTGAAGGAGGGCTGCCCGGCCGACGCCGCCTCCATCCGGGAGCACATGAGCGGCAATCTCTGCCGCTGTGGCGCCTACCCGAACATCGTCGCGGCGGTCCAGGAAGCGCGGGGAGGGAGGACGACATGAATCCCTTTTCTTACACGCACGCGAGCCGGCCGGAGGAAGCGATTGCCGCGGTGGCGAAGAACCCGCACGCGAAATTCCTCGCCGGCGGCACCACCCTCGTCGACCTCCTGCGGCTCGACGTCGAGACTCCCAAGGCCCTGGTCGACATCAACGCCCTTCCCCTGACCCGCATCGAGCCGCTGCCGGATGGCGGAGTGCGGATCGGCGCCATGGTCAAGAACAGCGACCTCGCCAACGATCCGACGATCCGCCGGCGCTACCCGGCGCTCTCGGAGGCCCTGCTCTCCGGCGCCAGCCCGCAGCTGCGCAATATGGCGACGGTGGGCGGCAACCTCCTGCAGCGCACCCGTTGCTACTATTTCCGCGATACCAGCTACACCGCCTGCAACCAGCGGACGCCGGGCTCCGGCTGCGCCGCCCTCGAAGGCTACAACCGCATCCACGCGGTGCTCGGAACGAGCGAGAAGTGCATCGCCACCCATCCCGGCGACATGCCGGTCGCCCTGGTGGCGCTCGACGCCGCGGTGCGCACAAGGCGGGCGAACGGCGCCGAACGGACGATCCCGTTGACCGACTTCCATGTCGGCTACGGCAACGATCCGGCGAAAGAGAGCGTGCTCGAGCACGGCGAGCTGATCACCGCGGTCGAGCTGCCGGCCACTCCCTGGTTCGCGCGGTCGCACTATCTCAAGGTCCGTGACCGGGCGAGCTACGAGTTCGCCCTCGCCTCGGCGGCCGTGGCCCTGGATATGTCCGGGGGGCGCGGCGGCACGATCCGCGCCGCCCGGGTGGCCCTGGGCGGCGTGGGAACCAAGCCCTGGCGCTCGCCGGAGGCCGAGCAGGCGCTGCTAGGCAAGAAAGCGGACGAATCGACGTTCCGGGCCGCCGCCCAGGCGGCGCTCCAGAGCGCCCGGCCGCAGAAACACAACGCGTTCAAAATCGAGCTGGCGAAACGGACCCTCACCCGGACCCTCGCCACCACTGCGGCGATGGAATTGGAGAGGAAAGCATGAGCCCCCGAGACGCAGACGACGCCGCGGCGACGAGCCGGAAGGACCTGAAAACGGCGGCGGTCGGCAAGCCGATCGACCGCGTGGACGGCCGGCGGAAGATCACCGGCAAGGCGATGTACGCCGCCGAGCAGAAGCACGACCGCCTGGCCCATGCCTGGCTCGTGCAGTCGACGATCGCCAAAGGCCGGATCGTCGCCGTCGACGGCGCGGCCGCCCGGAAGGCCCCCGGGGTGCTCGTCGTCCTCACCCATGAGAACAGCCCCAAGCTCCAGAAGGCGGGGAGCCGTCAGCCGACTCAGGCCGGCAAGCTGGGCGAGGATCGGCTGCCGTTCTCGGATGACGTGATCCACTACGCCGGCCAGCATGTGGCGCTGGTGGTGGCAAACACCCTCGATCAGGCCCGCTACGCGGCCTCGCTGGTCAAGGTCCGCTACGAGGAGGAGAAGCCGGTCCTCACGATCGAGGAGGCGGAGCCCACCGCCTACTCCCCCAAGGCGTCGTTCGGCCGCCCGCTCCAGCACGAACGCGGCGACGTCGCCGCGGCGCTGGCGGGGGCAGGGGGCAGCGGCGGAGCCAAGGTCGAGGCGACCTATACCACCCCGGTCGAGACCAACAACCCCATGGAACCCTCGGCGACCGTCGCAGTCTGGGACGGCGACCGGCTGACCGTGACCGACGCCACCCAGGCGGTGGTGGGGACCCGCGCCGTGCTCGCCCAGTCTTTCGGCATCCCCAAGGAGAACGTCCGCGTGCTCTGCCCGTTCACCGGCGGCGGTTTCGGCTGCAAGGGATTCCAGTGGGGGCACACGCTTCTGGCCGCCATGGCGGCGCGGGTGACGAAGCGCCCGGTGCAGCTGAACCTCTCCCGGCAGCAGATGTTCACCTCGGTGGGCCACCGCCCGCCGACGGTCCAGAAGCTGTCGCTCGCGGCGAAGAAGGACGGCACCCTGACCGCTCTCCGCCACGAGACCCTCCAGGCCACCTCGCCCACCACCGAGTTCGTCGAGCCGTGCGGTCTCACCACGAGCAAGCTCCTCTATGCCTGCGACAACGTGGCCATCCCCCACCGGCTGGTGCGCGTCAACGTCGGCCCGCCCACCCCCATGCGGGCGCCCGGCGACTGCCCGGGGACCTTCGCCCTGGAGTCGGCGATGGACGAGCTCGCGTACGCGTTGGAGATGGACCCCATCGTCCTCCGGGTGCGGAACCATGCGGACAAGGATCCGGGGGAGGGAAAGCCGTGGTCGTCCAAGCACCTCAAGGAGTGTTACTCGCGCGGCGCCGAGATGTTCGGTTGGAAAAAGCGCAATCCCAAGCCCGGCTCGATGAAGGACGGCGACCTCCTGGTCGGCTGGGGGATGGCGACCGCGGTCTACCCCGGCAACCGCCGGCCGGCCTCGGCCCGCATGCGCCTGACCCCGGACGGCCGCGCCCTCGTCCAGGTCGCGACCCAGGAGCTGGGCACCGGTTCCTACACGATCTTCACCCAGGTGGCGGCCGACGCGCTGGGCCTGCCGGTCGAGCGGGTGACCTTCGAGCTCGGCGACACCGAGTTCCCCGAGTCGGGGGTGTCCGGCGGCTCGACCACCGCGGCCTCGGTCAGCGAGGCGGTCGTCGGGGCGGCGGCGGCGATGAAGGCGAAGCTCGTGGCTCTGGCCGCCGCCGATCCGGAGTCGCCGCTCGGCGGCCTGCGGCCGGAGGAGGTGACGATGGCCGACGGCCGGCTGGCCGCGGTGGGGAACCCTTCTCGAAGCCTCTCCTACACCGACCTCCTGAAGCGGGGCCGGCTGGCGAAGATGGAGTCGGAGGCGACGGTCAAGCCCGACGACAAGAGCAAGGCCTACTCGATCCACTCCTGGGGCGCCCAGTTCTGCGAGGTGAAGATCGATCCCCTCCTGCCGCGCGTCCAGGTGACCCGCTGGGTCTCGGTCATCGACGTGGGGCGGGTGCTGAACGTCAAGCTCTCGAAGAGCCAGGTGATGGGCGGGATGACCATGGGGATCGGCATGGCGCTCCTGGAGCACACGGTCTACGATCCCCGCACCGGTCTGCCGGTCAACGCGAACTTCGCGGACTACGCCATTCCGGTCAACGCCGACGTCCCCGTCGTCGAGGTCGATTTCGTCGGCTCGCCCGATCCGATCATCAACACCCTGGGCTGCCGCGGGGTCGGCGAGATCGGGATCACCGGGGTGGCGGCGGCGATCGCCAACGCCGTCTATCACGCCACGGGGAAGCGGGTGCGGGAGCTGCCGATCACGCCGGACAAGCTGCTGGCGTAGGGGACGTCGCATCCGCACTGCTCGCAAAGGGAGGGGTGACGCACTGTAGAGAATAAGTAGCATAGACGAGGAGGAATCCTGTGGGGCAGGAACTTCTATTGACCTTGCGCGGACTGGCGAAACGGCCGGCGTTCACTTTCGCCGTCCTACTCCTCCTGGTCCTGGGCATCGGGACCAACACGGCGATCTGGAGCCTCCTGACCGCGATCTTCCTGCATCCTCTGCCGGCGGTCGCCGCCCCCGGCGGGCTGGTGGCGATCTACCAGACGACGCTCGGGGAGAACGGCCTCCCCGCCGGCGGTTTCGAGAACGTCTCCTACCCGAACTACCGCGATTTCCGCGATCGCAACCGGTCTTTCTCCGATATCGCGCTCTACCAGTGGCTGAAGATGAACCTCGCGGGCGGCGCCATGCCGGAGCGCATCGTCGGCATGTTCGCGACCGCCAACTACTTCGACCTCCTGGGCGTCCACCCGGCGCTGGGCCGCTTCTTCCGGCCGGAGGAGGCGCGGGTACCGGGGGGGGAGGCGGTCGCCGTCCTCGGCCACGGCTGCTTCAGCCGCCTCTTCGGCGCCGATCCCAAGGTCGTGGGCAAGAGCATCCTCCTGGGCGGGCGCAAGTTCACGGTGGTCGGCGTCGCCCCCCCGAGGTTCCGTGGCACCGACGTAGACACCCAGGTCGACGTCTGGGTCCCGTTCACGATGTTCCCGGTGCTCTCCCCCTATCCGGCGTTCTTCGAGTCGCGCGACGACTGGCCGTTCCGCGCCTTCGGGCGATTGAAGCCCGGCGTCTCGCTCGCCGCGGCCGAGGCCGACATGGCGGGGGTGGCCCGCGCGCTCGCGCGGCAGTTCCCCAAGGAGAACGAGAAGCTGGGAGTCCGCCTCCTGCCGCTCGTCGAGGGGGCGATCCAGCCCCGCGAGCGGGAGCGCTACGTGGGCTACGGCAGAACGCTGTCGTTCGCCGCCGTGCTGCTTCTGATCGTGGTCTCGACCAACGTCGCCAACCTGCTCCTGGCCCGGGGCGTCGAGCACGGTCCGGAGCTCGCCATCCGCCTGGCGGTGGGCGGCAACCTCGCCACCCTCGCCCGCCTGCTGTCGATCGAATCGCTGCTCCTCTTCTCGACCGCCGTCCTCCTGAGCCTGCCGGCCGGTGTCTGGAGCCTGCGACTGCTGTGGAGCTTCCGCCCGCCGGAGCTGGCGACCGGCGACCTCGACCTCCACCTCGACCCCGCCCTCTTCGCGGGCACCGTCCTCTTCGCCCTGGCGACCGTTCTCTTCTTCGGGCTCGTCCCCGTCCTCCGCACCGCCCGGCGGGGCCTCGCCCGCTGCCTGGCGGACGCCCGGCTGCCAGAGCCGCGGCCGCGCCTGTGGCACCCCCGCCGCCTGGCCGTAGTCCTGCAGCTCGCCCTGACGCTCTTCGCGCTCATCGGGGCGAACCTCCTCGCCGCGGAGCTGTTGCGGACCCGGCATGCCGACCTCGGGTTCCAGCCGGAGGGCCTGCTCGCTCTCTCCGTCGCCCCCGGCGATCAGGGCTACGACGCGGCCCGCGCCCGCGGCTACTACCGCCAACTCCTGGAGCGGGTCGCCGCGCTCCCGGGTGTCCGGCGGGCGGCGCTGTCGGAGAACCGGCTGCTGCGCGGCGCCATCGTGTCGCGGGCGATCTACCCCGAAGGGCAGGCGAAGGGGATCAAAGCCGGCGGGCGCTCCTCCCACCGCACCAACATCGTGACTCCCGGCTTCTTCCGCGTCGCCGGCATTGCGCTCCTCCACGGCCGCGACTTCGCCGCGGTCGACTGCGCGGGTTGCCGGCGCGTGGCGATCGTCAACCAGACCCTGGCACGGCTCGCCTGGCCGGGCGAGGACCCGCTCGGCCGCCGCTTCCGCTTCGAGCGGGGCAAGCCGCTGATCGAGGTGATCGGCGTCGCCAAGGATGCCAAGTACCGGAACGTCCGCGAAGACCCGCAACCCTTCGTCTACCTGCCGCTGACCCAGAACGATGCCGCCTCGATGACCCTCCACGTGCGCACGGCTACCCGGCCGGAGGCCGCCCTCCTGCCGGCCCTTCGCCAGGCCGCCCAGGCGATCGATCCGGGGATGCCCCTGGCCGAGATCGACACCATGACGAATTTCGTCTCCGGCGCGCTCTGGATGGAGCGCGTCTCGGCCCTCCTCCTGGGGCTCTTCGGTCTCGTCGCGCTGCTCCTCTCCGGGATCGGGATCTACACCGTGATCACGCTCTCGATCGCCCGGCGGCGCCGGGAGATCGGTATCCGGCTCGCCCTGGGCGCCCGCCCCGCCCAGGTGACCGCCGCGGTGCTCGCCGAAGCCGCCGTCCTGGCGGGAGCCGGCCTGGTGCTCGGCTGGGTGGCCGCTCGGTTCTACCTCCATCCGATCCTCGCCAGCTATCTCCAGGGCGACGCCCTGCGGGACCCCAAAGCCTACGTCGCGCAGTCGCTGGTGCTGTTGATCACCGCCATCGCGGCGAGCGTCCTGCCCGCTCTCCAGGCGGCGCGGGTCCACCCGGCGACGCCGCTCCGCGAGGGCTGACCGGAGGATGTGGACGTGGACTTCGCGGTAGGCTCCGCTCCATGCCCACGCTCATCCTGACCCCGCGCCACACCGACGACTCCCAGGCGGAGGAGTACGCTGGCTCGCCGGAGGAAGAGGACGGTCTTCTCCGCTTCGTGCAGTCGATCCTCGCCGATCCTGCGATAGACTTTCCGGCAGCCATCGTTCTCGACGTGGGCCGGATCGAGGGGCGCGGCTGGGCGGTGGTCGAGCCCAACGGAGCCTGGGGTGCCGGCCTGTACGGCTGCGATCCACGAGAGGCGCTCTGGGTCATCCAAGCGGCGACGAGGAGAGATGCTTGAGGAATCGGAAGCTGGGTGTTCAAGCGACGACGGCCGCACTGCTGACTCTGCTCTGGAGCGGAACCGCCTGGAGCTCTCCGGAGACGGCCGCCGCCGACACGAAGAAGCCCCCGGCGGTCGAGATCACGGCCGCTCAAATCACGATCGGCACCGAGCACCTCGTCCTGCCGGCCGACTATTCGGCCGTGGTGAAGGCGCTCGGCAAGCCCAGTCGCACCCTTCCTCCCCAATACCCGAACCAGCTCGTCGTCTGGGACACGCTCGGCGTCGTCGGCTACCGTTTGACCGAATCGGGCAAGATCCACACCCTGATGTTCTATCTCACCCCCGTTCCCGACCGCGACTGGGCTCCGCACCAGCCCTTCGCCGGGCCGATCCGGATCGGCAAGGACGTGCTCGACGTCCGGTCGACGCTCGCCGAAGCGGGCAAGGGCCTCCTCCAGCAGGGGGCCGAGCACCAGAGCCGCCTCGCCTTCGGGGTGTGGAACCTGCGCTTCGGGAGCTTCGTCCTCTCTTTCGAGCAGATCAAGGCCGACACCCTGCAGACCGTAACGGTCGATAGCCCATAAACTGCTGCGGATCGTGCAATGGGGGTACACTTCCGCCATGACGACCAAGCCCACCCGTTCCCAGCGCCGCCCGCGCCTCGAAGGTCCCCCGTCCCAAACCGCTCTCCAGCCCCACCGGGTAAGCGAAGAGGTTCTTCCCAGTCCCGCCGCCGAAGAGAGCCACCCGGAGGCCGAGGCCAGGCACCAGTTCATCGAGGACGGGCTCCACGTGGCGGAGCAGTTGCGCAGTGCCGCCGACGCCGCGTGCGAGGCCGCCGAGCAGCTGCACCGCGCGATGGGAGAGGCGCGGCAGGTGGCGGCGGAGGCCCGCGTGGCGATCCACGACCAGCGCCGCCTGCTGGCAGAGATGCGTGAAACGCTGAGCGAATACGAGCGCCTGCTTCAGGGCTACGTCAATTAGCCGTCTGCCGGATGTCCCGGCGACCGGGGCCGGCCCCTACACCGAGTCGAGCACCGGCAGCGACTCGGCGTGGACGGGGAGCCCCCCACAGGCGAGGAGAAGGTTGGCCTCCGCCGCCAGGGCGCGTTCGCGCAACTCCTCAAGGGCTGCCCGGCCACAGAGGCGGGCGCTCACCCGCGAGGCGATCAGGCGGGCGAGCCGCGCCAGACCGAAGGCGGTCGCGAGGTCGCTACGGGTCTCCTCCTTGGCCCGCTCCAGGGCATGGGCGGCCAGGGTATAGAGATGGAAGCGGCGCTCGCCCAAGGCTGCCCGACGCCGTTCGCGCAGGGGGAGGGCCAGGAGCTCGGCCAGGAGCTGCGGCGCCTGGGCTCGCTCTCCCGCCACGCGGGGCAGATGCTCGTTCAAAGACCGTTCGAGACGGTCGAAAATCCCCGTATAGTCGAGCCCGGGGACGGTGGCGGAAAGCGGGGTGGACATGATCATTTCCTCAGAATCCATGTATGGGGACGCACCTTCGATACCGCTAAAGTGCAGGGAAAGGGGGAAAAGAGGGACACTTCCGGAACGACTTCGGGAGCGCCGGAACCGTTTCCGGAGCCTCCGGAACGACTTCGGGAGCGCCGGAACGGTTTCCGGAGCCTCCGGAACGACTTCGGGAACGTCCGGAACGGTTTCCGGAGCCTCCGGAACGACTTTGGGAGCGTCCGGAACCGTTTCCGGAGCCTCCGGAACGACTTCGGGAACGCCCGGAACCGTTTCCGGAGCCTCCGGAACGACTTTGGGAATGCCCGGAACCGTTTCCGGAGCCTCCGGAACGACTTCGGGAACGCCCGGAATCGTTTCCGGAGCCTCCGGAACGACTTCGGGAGCGTCCGGAACGGTTTCCGGAGCCTCCGGAACGACTTTGGGAACGCCCGGAACCGTTTCCGGAGCCTCCGGAACGACTTTGGAAGCGTCCGGAACGGTTTCCGGAGCGTCCGGAACGACTTTGGAAGCGTCCGGAACGGTTTCCCGGAGGAGCGCCTCCGCCGCCGCTTGTCGCCCGCTCCGTTGACAGCGAGCGCTGCCCTTTGCTAGCCTTCCCCACTCTTAGAGGGGCGCGGAGGGGCGGCGGTCGAAGCCGAAGTCGGGAATACAGGCCCGTAGCTCAGTTGGTTAGAGCGCTACGTTGACATCGTAGAGGTCAGCGGTTCAAGTCCGCTCGGGCCTACCATTCACCGGGGTATTGGAGCCTAAGATCGTCGGCAGGCCGCAACCGAGAACGCAGCGGATAGAGAGACATCGGAGATACCAACCCAAGCCCGTGCTGCCTGCTTCCTACTCTCCCACTGTCCGATCGGCCGGAGCCCCCTTGTCCAGTTTCCTGTTCAGGCGCTTAGCTCAGCTGGTTAGAGCGCTACCTTCACACGGTAGAGGTCATCGGTTCGAGTCCGATAGCGCCTACCATCCCCCCCGCTCGTGACCTGCCCTGCGGGCCCCGGCCCGAGCACGTCCGTCTTTTAGCAGTATTATGGAGGCTATGCCCACGGCCCTGGAGGCCCTTCGACTGACCCTGCCCGACGGCTCCGTACGGGAGGTGGTGCCCGGCACCACCCCGCTCGCGGTGGCCGCCACCATCGGTCCACGCCTGGCGAAGGACGCGATCGGCGCCGAGCTCGACGGCAGGAAGGTCGACCTGCGCCTGCCTCTCACCCAGGGCGGGGCGTTCCGCATCTTCACCGCCAAGAGCCCGGAGGCCGGCGAGTTCATCCGCCACAGCGCCGAGCACGTGCTGGCCGATGCCGTCAAGCGCCTGTGGCCCGAGACCGAGATCGACGTCGGGAGGAAGGACCACAGCGAGAAGTTCCAGTACGACTTCCGCTTCCCGCGCGCCTTCACCCCCGAGGACCTGACGGCCATCGAGGCCAAGATGCGCGAGATCCTGAAGGAGGAGGGGAGCTTCGAGCGCCAGGAGCTGTCGCGCCCCGAGGCCGAGGCGCTGTTCCGGGAGATGGGCGAGACCCTGAAGGTCGAGCGCCTGAAGGACATCCCCCCTGGCGAGCCGATCACCCTCTACCGGCACGGCTCCCCGGCGCGCTTCACCGACCTCTGCCGCGGCCCCCACGTCCAGCGGCTGTCCCAGATCGGCGCCGTCAAGCTGTTGGAGTCCTCGGGCGTCTTCTTCAAAGGCGACGAGGCCAACGAGCGGCTGCAGCGCATCTACGGCACCGCCTTCGCCACCCAGGAGGAGCTCGATCGCTACCTCGCCCAGATCGAGGAGGCGCGGGCGCGCGACCACCGCCGGATCGGCCAGGACCTGGACCTCTTCAGCTTCGATCCGGTGGCGCCGGCCTCGCCGTTCTTCCACCCCAAGGGGGCGGCGATCTACAACGGCCTCGCCGACTACATCCGCGATCTCTACCGCCGCTATGGCTACGGCGAGGTGCTGACGCCGCAGATCCTGGACGTCGAGCTGTGGAAGACCTCGGGGCACTACGCCAACTACAAGGACGCGATGTTCTTCACCGAGGTCGACGAGCGCCAGTTCGCCGCCAAGCCGATGAACTGCCCGACCCACTGCCTGATCTACGCCACCCGGATGCGCTCGTACCGCGACCTGCCCATCCGCTACGCCGACTTCGGCCGCCTCCACCGCTACGAGAAGAGCGGCGTCACCTCGGGCCTCTTCCGCGTCCGCTCGTTCGCCCAGGACGACGCCCACATCTTCTGCACCGACGACCAGGTCGAGCCGGAGGTGGTGGCGGTGGTCGAGATGATCCGCGAGGTCTACGAGACCTTCTCCTTCGCGAGCTTCGAGATCGAGATCGGTACCCGGCCGGAGAAGTCGATCGGCACCGCCGAGGTGTGGGCGCGGGCCGAGGGCAACCTGCAAGCGGCGCTCACCAAGCGGGGCGTCCCGTTCAAAGTGAGCCCCGGCGAGGGCGCCTTCTACGGGCCGAAGATCGACTTTCACGTCCACGACGCCCTGGGGCGCAGCTGGCAGCTCGGCACCGTCCAGCTCGACTACCAGATGCCCGAGCGCTTCGCCCTCACCTACGTCGGGGCCGACGGCGCCGAGCACCGGCCGGTGATGATCCACCGCGCCATGCTGGGATCGATCGAGCGTTTCATGGCGATCCTGCTCGAGAACACGGCGGGCGCCCTGCCGGTCTGGCTGGCGCCGGTGCAGGCGGAAGTGCTGCCGCTCTCCGAGAAGTTCCTGGGCTATGGCGAGGAGGTCCGCGCGGCTCTCGTGGCCGCCGGCCTGCGCGCCGAGCTCGACACCAGAAACGAGAAGCTCGGCTACAAGATCCGCGAGGCCCAGCTCCAGAAGGTCCCCTTCATGCTGGTGGTAGGGGGGCGCGAGGAGGAGGACCGCACGGTGTCGGTGCGACGGCGCTCCGGGCCGGACCTGGGGGCCATGCCGATCGAAACCTTCGTCACACGTGTACACGACCTCGCCAGGACCCGGAGCAATGAGCTCTAGGCGCTGGGGCGGGGTTGCTCTCTAGGAGGTGAGCTCAACCTGAGTATCGACAAAACGACGCGCGTCAATCACCGTATCCGGGTTCGGGAGGTCCGCCTCATCGAATCCGACGGCAGCCAGGCTGGGATCGTGCCGATCGAGGACGCCTTGCGGCGGGCCACCGAGCAGGTGCTCGACCTGGTGGAGGTGGCCCCGGCCGCGGTGCCGCCGGTCTGCCGCATCATGGACTTCGGCAAGTTCCTCTACCAGCAGAAGAAGAAGGCGCACGAGTCGAAGAAGAAGCAGAAGATCGTGCACGTCAAGGAGGTCAAGTTCCGGCCCAACATCGACGAGCACGACTACGACTTCAAGCTGAAGAACGTGCTCCGCTTCCTGGAAGAGGGGGACAAGGTCAAGGCGACCGTCCAGTTCCGGGGACGCGAAATGGCGCGGACCGACCTCGGCCGCAAGCTGATCCAGCGGGTCACCCAGGACGTGGGGGAGCGAGGAGTGCTAGAATCGTCGCCCGAAATGACGGGGAACCGGATGCATGCCATTCTGGGTCCGCCAAGGCAGAAGTCTTCGAAGAAAGAGGGCTCGGAGTCGAGCCCCCAATGACGTGAGAGGCTAAAAAAGGAGGGCAACCCGTGCCCAAGCAGAAGACGCACCGGGGTGCCGCGAAGCGGTTCAAGGTCACGGCGGGCGGCAAGGTGACGCGTCACCAGTCGATGCACAGCCACATCCTGACCAAGAAGACCACCAAGCGGAAGCGCCACCTGCGCAAGTCCGTCGTGGTCTCGCCCGCGTTCGCCGGCATCATCAAGGAGATGCTGCACCTGTAGAAACAGGGCAGAACACAAAAACGTCCGGCCACCGGTGGGAATGGACCTGTCCACCGGGGCCGCGGCTCCCGGCCGGCCCAGAAGGGTCCGGACGCGCGGGCCACTGATCGCTCCACCGCCCCATGGGCCGGGAGCAGAAACGAGGTTCCGAAGATGGCACGTGTCAAGCGTGGCAATAAGAGGAAGGAACGCCGCAAGAAGATCCTAGGCCTGGCCAAGGGCTTCTACGGCATGAAGTCGAAGGCCCACCGCATCGCCAAGCAGGCGGTGGACAAATCCCTGGCCTACGCCTACCGCGACCGCCGGCAGAAGAAGCGCCAGCTGCGCTCCCTCTGGATCGTGCGGATCAACGCCGCGGCGCACCTCCACGGCCTCTCCTACAGCCGCCTGATCGCGGGTTTGAAGGCCGCCGGCTCCGAGCTCGACAGGAAGGTCCTGGCGGACATCGCCGTCCGCGACCCGCAGGCCTTCGCCGGCATCGCCGAGGCGGCCAAGCGCGCCTTGGGCTCGGAGAGCGCGGCTCCCGCGGCCCCCGCTGGTGCCTAGGTGAGCGCAGAGGGAGCGCCGGAGACCCCGGGCACCCCCGGGATCTCGGAAGCCCAGCAGCTCGCCCTGGATTTCGAGCGCCAGGCCGTGGCGGTTGCCGACCGCCCGGCCTGGGAGGAGCTGCGCCTGCGCTGGGCGGGGCGGAAGCAGGGGGTGGTGCGCACGCTCCTCGGCCGCATGGGCGCGGTGCCGGCGGCCGAGCGCAAGGCCTACGGGGCAGCGGTCAACACGCTCAAGGATCGGGTCGAGGCGCGGCTCGCCGAGCTCGACGCCGAGCTGCTGAGCCGCGAGCGCGACGCGGCACGGCGCCAGGCGGCGGTCGACGTCACCTTACCCGGAAGGCGGCCGCAACTGGGGGGCGTCCACCCGATCACCCGGGTGATGGACGAGCTCCAGGAGATCTTCTCAGAGCTCGGCTACAGCGTCGCCGAGGGGCCGGAGGTCGAGGACGACTACCACAACTTCGAGGCCCTGAACTTCCCCGCCGACCACCCGGCGCGCGATACCCAGGACACCTTCTTCCTGAAGAACGGCCTCCTGCTGCGCACCCATACCTCGCCGGTGCAGATCCGCACCATGCTGGCGCGGAAGCCGCCCATAAGGGTCATCTGCCCGGGGCGGGTCTTCCGCTTCGACAACGATCTGCGGCACTCGCCGATGTTCCACCAGGTCGAGTGCCTGGCAGTCGCCGAGGGGATCACCTTCGGGCACTTGAAGGGGACGCTCGAGGCGTTCCTCAAGCGCCTCTTCTCCCCCGACACCGGGGTGCGCCTGCGCCCGAGCTTCTTCCCCTTCACCGAGCCCTCGGCGGAGGTCGACATCACCTGCCAGATCTGCGGCGGCAAGGGGTGCGACACCTGCTCGGGGACCGGCTGGATGGAGATCCTGGGCTGCGGCATGGTCGACCCGCGGGTGCTCACCAACTGTGGCATCGACCCCGACCGCTACAGCGGCTTCGCCTTCGGCCTCGGGGTCGATCGGGTGGCGATGAACCGCTACGGCTTCCCCAACATCCGCGTCTTCTTCGAGAACGACGAGCGGCTCCTGCGGCAGGTGCGCGGCTGATGCTCTTCTCGCGCGACTGGCTTAGCGTATACGTCGATCTGCCGGAGACCCCGGAGGCGATCGCCCGCCGCCTGACCTTCGCCGGCTTCAGCGTCGAGGGGATGACGGAGAGGGACGGAGAGCCGGCGGACACCGTCTTCGACGTCGACGTCACCACCAACCGGCCGGACGCCATGAACCACGCCGGCCTGGCGCGGGAGCTCTCTGTGCTCTACGGCCGGGCGCTCCGGCTGCCGGTCCCGGCGATCTCAGAGAGTCCCGAGGGCTCCGAGACGGCGGCGGCCGCCGCCACGGTCGAGATCCTCGACGCGGACGGCTGCTCCCGCTTCGTCGGCCGGGTGGTGCGCGGGGTGAAGGTGGGCGACAGCCCGGAGTGGCTGAAGCGCCGGCTCGAATCGATCGGCAAGCGGCCGATCAACAACGTCGTCGACGTCACCAACTTCGTCCTCTGGGAGCTCGGCCAGCCGCTCCACGCCTACGACCTGGCGCAGCTTCAGGGTGCGAAGCTCCTCGTCCGCCGGGCGCGCGAGGGGGAGCGGCTCACCACGCTCGACGGGGTGGACCGCGCCCTCGATCCGGAGATGCTGGTCATCGCCGATGCTGCCAGGCCGGTCGGCCTCGCCGGGGTGATGGGCGGCGCCGACAGCGAAGTGACCGCGGCGACCGTCGACGTCTTCCTGGAGGCCGCCCACTTCGATCGCCAGGCGGTGCGGCTGACCGCCAAGCGGCTCGGCCTCCACACCGATGCCAGCCACCGCTTCGAGCGCGGCGCCGACCTCGAAGCCTGCCGCATCGCGACGGACCAGGCGGCGGCGCTCCTCGTCGAGCTGGCGGGTGGGCGGGTTCTACCCGGGGCGATCGACGTGCGCGGGCCCGAGCGGCCGGCGCGCCGCGGCCGGCTCGACCTGGCCCGGCTCGACGTCTTCGCCGGCGCCACGATCCCGCCCGCCGACACTCACCGCTGGCTCGCCGGGCTCGGTTTCGCGCCGCAGGCCCTGGAGGAAGGGGTCCTGGCGGTCACCATCCCCTCCTGGCGCTATTACGACTTCGAGCCCCGGTCCGGCGGCGAGGTGTTTGCGCAGGACCTCTACGAAGAGGTGATCCGGGCCTTCGGCTTCGAGAACGTCCCCGCCGCCCTGCCCGCCCTCCCCGATCCGGACGGCCACCCCATCGCCGCGGTGGCGCGGCGGGGGAAGATCAGGCGCCATCTGGCGGCCAGCGGCTTCGTCGAGGCGGTCGATTTCGCCTTCATCGATCCGGCCGCCGACCGGGCCTACCCGAGCCTGGCACCCGAGGCGAAGGCCCTGCCGCTCGAAAATCCGATCTCCAAGCGGGCCTCGGTGATGCGCCGCTCGCTGGTCCCCGGCCTCGTCGAGAGCGCCCGCTTCAACCAGCGCCGCGGCGCCTCCTCGGTCCGCCTGTTCGAGGTGGCGACCGTCTTCTTCGACAACCCCGACGCCACCCTCCCCGATCAGCCCGAGATGGTGGGGTTGGTCTGCGGCGGCCGGGTGGGGAATCCCTGGCAGCATCCCTCCGGGAGCGATCTCGATCTCTTCGACCTCAAAGGAGGGGTCGAGAGCCTGGCCGAGGAGATGGGGGTCCGGCTCCTCGCCCGCCCCGCCTCCGGTCTACCGGGTCTCCTCGCCGGAAGCGCGGCCGAGCTCTACCGGCCCGAGCATCCAACCGAGATCGTGGGCTACCTCGGCCGGTTGGAGGCGGAGGAGGGCTACCCGCTCTACGTCGCCGAAATTTCTGCCGACGCCCTGACCCCGGAGACGATCGACCTCTCGATCGATCCGCCCTCCCGTTTCCCCGGGATCGACGCCGACCTGACCCTGACTCACGCCCTGGATGTCCCCTGGGCGGAGATCGAAGCGGCGATCCGAGATCTGGCGGCGTCGGTGGCCCCGGACCTGGTCTCCTTCGAGCTCACCGTCCGCTACCGCGGCGAGGGGGTGCCGGCCGGGGCGGTCAACACGACGATCCACTTCTTCTACAACTCGCGCCAGCGCTCGCTCACCCAGGACGAGGTGAACGGCGAGCAGCTGGCGCTCGCAGCCGAGCTGGAGCGCCGTTTCGGCTTTCGGGGGTAGCGCGATGGCGATCGACTGGTTGGACGGACTGGAGGAGAAGGTCCGGGAGGCGACGGAGAGGCTCAAGGAGCTGCGGGAGGAGAACCAGGCCCTGGCCCAGAAGGTCGAGGCGCTGGAGACCCGCCTCGCCGCCGTTCAAGAAGGCCATGCGGACGACGCCTCCCAGGCCTGGGAGGCGGAACGCGAGGAGATCCGCCGGCGGGTGGAGAAGCTGACGCTGGGGCTGGAGGCGCTGGTCGCGGAGTGAGCCCCGTCAGCTGAAGTCGGTCCCGCAGCCGCCCATCCCCCGGCAGCAGCTGGGAGCCCCGCAGCTCGGGGCGCTCTCCATGGCGCCGCCGCCGGTCGCCGTACTGGCGCTGAACGTCGAGAACTGCTTTTCGAGGTGCGGCACGCCGCACTTGGGGCAGGCGAGCCCGTCGGCTCCCTGGCCGATCCGCTGCAGGATCTCGAAGCGGTGGTCGCAGTCGCTGCAGCGGTATTCGTAGAGTGGCATGGGCGAAGACCTCCTACCTGGTAGGACTCGATTTTACCGCATCTGTCGGATGTCTGCCCCGATCAGCTCCCCCATGCCCCCCACCCCGTCCCGCTCCATGAGCCGCAGGATCTCCCGGTTGATCCGCCGCGGCAGCCCTGGCCCCTGGTAGACGAGGCCGGTGTAGATCTGGACCAGCGAGGCCCCTGCGCGCAGTCGCCGGTAGGCCTCCTCCCCGGAGTCGATGCCGCCCACCGAGACCAGCACCGTCTTCCCGAAAAGCCGCGCCGCCAGCGCCTGGAGCATCCGGAAGCTCTTCTCTTGCAGGACCTTCCCGCTCAAGCCACCGAAATCCCGGGCGTCCGGAACGAGGCCGTACTCGGTCGTCGTGTTGGTGGCGACGATCCCCGCCGCGCCGGATTCCACGGCGATCTCGGCGAGGTCGACCGCCGCCCCGGGATCGAGATCGGGGGAGAGCTTGACCAGGACCGGCTTCCTCGTGATCCCCGTCGCCATCTGGAGGATCGCCCGCACGAACGTCTCGTTCTGGAGGTCGCGCAGGCCGGGGGTGTTGGGAGAGGAGAGATTGACCACCAGGTAGTCGCCCAAGTCGGCCAGGCCGCGGACGAGGATCTCGTAGTCCTGTAGCGCTTCCTCCGGCGGCGTGGCCTTGTTCTTCCCCAGGTTGATCCCCAGGGGGAGCGGCGCCGGCTGCAGGCGAAGCAGCCGCCGCCGCAGAGTCTCCATCCCCCGGTTGTTGAAGCCCATGGCGTTCTGGACGCTCTTGGCGGCAGCGAGGCGGAAGAGGCGGGGCCGCGGATTGCCGGGCTGGGGCCGGGGAGTCACCGTCCCCACCTCGACGAAGCCGAATCCCAGGGCGGGCCAGGCGCGCACCGCGACGCCATCTTTGTCGAAACCGGCCGCCAGGCCCACCGGGTTGGGGAAGGTGCGGCCGAAGAGCGTCTGGGCGAGCCGCGGGTCGGTAGCCTGGTTGCGCGCCGCGAAGGCGGGCAGCCCCGGAACGCCCCCCAGCACCCGGAGCCCCGCCATGGCGAGCCCGTGGCTGGTCTCCGCATCCAGCCTGAAGAGAAGTTGCTTGAAAAATGCGTAACCGACCGGGGAAGAGGGCATGGGCAGGAGGATTCTAGCCCCTCGACCCCCAGCCCTGGACAGTTTTTCACCTGTGCTATAGTCAGCCTAGCCAAACCCCTGGCACGACGGAACTTGCTGCCTGGGAAGGCAATGGGACCTGGGACTTGAGCGCCACGACTCCGAGCCATACCGAGGTTCGAATCTTCGGTGCCACGTACCACGTCCGAGGGAGCGACGAGAGCGGGTATCTCCAGGAGCTGGCGGACCTCGTGGACGGCAAGATGCACGAGGTCGCCCGGCATGTGGCGACGACCGACATGGCCCGGATCGCCATCCTGGCGGCCCTTAATTTAGCTGACGAACTGTTCCAAGCTCAGAAACGACAGGAAGGGGAACGGGACGAGATCAAGGAGAAGGCGGCGGAGCTGGCGGAGGAATTAACCCAGGCCCTCAAAGGTTGACGAAGCGGGCGCCATGGTGATTCCGGCAGCCTACCCACCTCGAAATATGACGGAAATAGAGTTTGCATCCCCTGTGCGGTTCGTGTTGGGTCCCTCGATTGTAGAACCAACATTCAACACTAGGGAGTCTTCTACGCACGTGGCCCGTGCCTGCCTCGCATCGACGAGGACGCTAAAGGCTCGTGGGGCGGACACCCACCTGGAGCGTTTCAGGTTCTAAACGCACACCCGCACGGCCGCGCGGGGGGTGTAGTTTCACCCTCTCTTTTAGAGGGCTTCTCCCCGATCCGCCCGGACCCCCTGTTGCTGGACAGGGGGTAAACCGGTGAAGAGCACCGAGACGATAGCGGCCCTGGCCGTGGCGCTGGCCATTGGAGGCGGAGCTCTCCTCCTCTGGTGGCTGGGCCTGCGCCGGAGCGGCAAGCGCATCCTGGAACAGGCCCGTCTCCAGGCGGCGAAAGCCGTCGAGGACGCCGAGCGGCAGGCGGAGAACCGCATGCGCGAGGCCGAGATCGCGGCCAAGGAGAAGCTCCTCCAGGCGCGGAGCGAATTCGAGTCCGTGTCGAGGAAGCGCCGCTCCGAGCTCGAAAGCATGGAGCGGCGGCTCACCCAGAAAGAGGACTCGCTCGACAAGCGCGTCGAGGAGGTCTTAGACCGCGAGAAGGAGACCTCCCAGAAGGACAAGTCGCTCGCCGGCCGCGAGAAGGTGCTGGAGAAGCGCGAGGCGGAGCTCGAGCGCATGTTCGAGGAGGAGCGGGGGAAGCTCGAGCAGATCGCCGGTTTGACCGCCCAGCAGGCGCGCGAGGAGCTGGTCCGCGGGATGGAGAACGAGGCCCGCATCGAGGCCGCCCACATCGTCAAGCGGATCGAGGACGAGGCGCGCGAGCAGGGCCACAAGCAGGCTCAGCGGATCATCGGCATGGCGGTCCAGCGCTCCGCCTCCGACTACGTCTCCGAGGCCACGGTCTCGGTCGTCATGCTGCCCAACGACGAGATGAAGGGGCGGATCATCGGCCGCGAGGGGCGGAACATCCGCACCCTGGAGATGGCGACCGGCGTCGACCTGATCGTCGACGACACCCCCGAGGCGGTCATCCTCTCCGGTTTCGACCCCTTCCGCCGCGAGGTGGCGCGGGTCGCCCTGGAACGGCTGATCACCGACGGCCGCATCCACCCGGCGCGCATCGAAGAGGTGGTCGAGAAGGTCAAGGCGGAGTTCGAACAGAAGATCCTCCAGGAGGGGGAGGCGGCGCTCCTGGAGCTCTCCATTCCCGGCATGCACCCCGAGCTGGTCAAGCTCCTGGGGCGCCTGCGCTACCGCACCTCCTACGGTCAGAACGTCCTCCAGCACAGCAAGGAGGTCGCCTTCCTGGCCGGTACCATGGCGGCCGAGCTCAAGGCCAACGTCCAGGTCTCCCGAAGGGGCGGCATCCTGCACGACATCGGCAAGGCCATCGACCGCGAGATGGACGGCACCCACCTACAGATCGGCATCGACCTGCTGCGGAAATACGGCGAGACCGAGGAGGTCGTCCACTCCATGGCCTGCCATCACGGCGACTACGACCCGCAGACGGTCGAGGCCGTCCTGGTCACCGCCGCCGACGCCCTCTCCGCCGCCCGCCCGGGCGCCCGGCGGGAGATCCTGGAGACCTACGTCAAGCGCCTGGAGAAGCTGGAGGAGATCGCCTCCAGCTTCAAGGGGGTGCAGAAGACCTTCGCCATCCAGGCCGGTCGCGAGGTCCGCATCATCGTCGACAGCGGCAAGATCAGCGACGAGCAGGCGCTCTGGCTGTCGAAGGACATCGCGCGGCGGATCGAGGGGGAGCTCACCTACCCCGGCCAGATCAAGGTGACGGTGATCCGCGAGACGCGCTCGATCGAGTTCGCCCGCTGATCGGCGGGGAGATCGGATGAAGCTCCTCTTCGTCGGCGACATCATCGGCAAGCCCGGCCGCCGGGTGCTGCGCAACCTGCTGCCGCGGCTCATCGACCGCCACCAGGTCGACTACGTGGTGGTCAACGTCGAGAACTCGGCCGGCGGTTTCGGGGTGACGCCGGAGATCCTGACCGAGCTCGACGACCTGCCCATCGACTGCTACACGACGGGCAACCACGTCTGGGACAAGAAGGAGGGCGTCGAGATCCTCGACCGCGAGCCCCGCCTCCTGCGCCCCGCCAACTACCCGGAGGGCAACCCGGGCAAGGGCCTCCACGTGGGGGAGACGGCGGCCGGGATCCAGGTGGCGACGATCAACCTCGAAGGGCGGGTCTTCATGCACAGTCTGGAGTCGCCCTTCCGGGTGGCCGACCGGCTGCTGGCGAGCCTCGACCCCAAGGTCAAGGTCGTCCTCGTCGACTTCCACTGCGAGGCCACCTCCGAGAAGCAGGCCCTGGCCTTCTACCTGGACGGCCGGGTGAGCGCCGTTCTGGGCACCCACACCCATGTCCCCACGGCGGACGAGCGGGTCCTTCCCCAGGGCACGGCGATGGTGACCGACGTCGGCATGACCGGGCCCTATGAGTCGATCATCGGCATGCGGGTGGACAAGGTACTGAAACGCTTTCTCCTCCAGACCCCGTCCTCCTTCGAGGTCGCCAAGCGCGACGTGCGCCTGGCCGCCGCGGTGGTCGACGTGGACGAGGCGACCGGCCGGGCGCGGGGCATCGAGCGGCTGCTCCTCCCCGACCCCTCGGCCTGAGGCGACCGATGGCGACGGAGCGGCAGCGCGAAGACCTCAACCGGGACTTGGGCTTCGGCGCCGTCGTCGCCCGCGACAGCGCGAGACGGCTGCTCAACCGGGACGGCAGCTTCAACGTCGTCCGCGAGGGCCTGCGGTTCTTCGCCTCCTGGAGCCCCTACCACTACCTGCTGACCGTCTCCTGGCCGCGCTTCCTGGGCCTGGTCTCCGCCGCCTACCTGGCGGCGAACGCCTTCTTCGGCTGCCTCTTCTGCGCCCTCGGGCCGGGCGCCCTCTCCGGGGTCGACGGCACCGGCATGGGCTCGCGCTTCCTCCAGTCCTTCTTCTTCAGCGTCCAGACCTTCGCCACCATCGGCTACGGCTCGGTCTCGCCGGTGGGGATCGCCGCCAACCTGGTCGTCACCCTGGAGTCGCTGGTCGGCCTCTTGGGCTTCGCCCTGGCGACCGGCCTCCTCTTCGCCCGCTTCTCGCGGCCCACCGCCCACATCCTGTTCAGCGAGCCGGCGATCGTCGCCCCCTACCGCGGTATCACCGCCTTCGAGTTCCGTATCGCCAACGCGCGGCAGAACCAGCTGATCGAGGTCCAGGCCAAGCTCCTCTACGCCGGCTTCCGAGACGGCCGGGGGACGCGCGACTTCGTCCCCTTGAACCTGGAGCGCGATCGGGTGACCTTCTTTCCCCTCGCCTGGACGATCGTCCACCCGATCGACTCCGAGAGCCCGCTCTTCGGCCTCACCCGGGAGGACCTGCTCGCCGCCGACGCCGAGTTCCTCATCCTCCTCTCCGGCATCGACGAGACCTTCGCCCAGACCGTGCACGCCCGCTCCTCCTACAAGGCGAACGAGATCGTCTGGGGAGCGCGCTTCACCAACCTGTTCAAACCGCCCAAGGGCGGCGTCCTCTCGATCGACATCGGCCGCCTGCACGAGATCGAGCGCGCCGCCCTGCCGGAGGCGCTGGCTCCTCCCCCGCCCGGACCACGGCGGATCGGCCCGGGCGAGGGCGCCTGACGGCGCGGCGGGTCACTCGCCGCCGCCCCCCCGGTGCAGGTACCAGAGATTGCGCGAGTAAATACAGAGCCCGGTCGCCTGGCCGGCGATGAACACCGGGTCCTTCTGGTGGATCGAATAGAGGAGGAGGACGGCGCCGCCGCCGAGCGAGAGGAACCAGAAGGCGCGCGGGATCACGCTCTTCTTCTGCCGCTCGGTGGCGATCCACTGGACGAAGAAGCGGCCAAAGAAGAGAGATTGTCCGAGGAAGCCGACGAGGAGCCAGAAGTGCTTGAGGTCCAATCGGTGATCTCCACCGCGAGGCGCCGGTCGATCCAGCGCCGCTGCATCCAGCGCACCGCCAGCAGATCGGCGAGCGCCCGGAAGAGGCGGTTGCGGATACTGTACTTGGTCTTGCCGTGGAGCCGCGGCCGGTGGTGGACCGGCAGCTCGGTGATCCGCCCGCCGTCCAGACGGACGAGGGTGGGGAGGAAGCGGTGCATGCCGGCGAACATGGGCACCCGCTTCATGGACTCGGCGCGGCCGGCGCGAAGCGAGCAGCCGACGTCCTCGACCCGCTCGTCGGTCGCCCAGTTGCGGACCCGGTTGGCGATGCGCGAGGAGAGTCGCCGCAGCCAGTCGTCGCGACGGTGGGTGCGGACGCCGGAGACCAGGTCCCAGCCGGGGGGAGTGGCGAGCTCCGCCAGCAGGCGCGGGATGTCGGCGGGATCGTTCTGGAGGTCGGCGTCCAGGGTCACCACGATCTCGCCCCAGGCGCTCCGGAAGCCGGCGGCGAGGGCCGCCGACTGGCCGGCGTTCTTGGCGAGATGGAGCACCCGCATCCGGGGGTCCTGGCCGGCCAGGTGCCGGAGCACCGCCAGGCTGCCGTCGGTCGAACCGTCGTCCACCCAGAGCACCTCGTAGCTCCGGCCGGTGGGACCTAAGGCGGCGCGGATCTCCACCGCCAGGAGCGGCAGGTTCTCCGCCTCGTCGTGGACCGGGATGACCAGGGAGACCTCGGGGGTCCAGGCGGGGGTCCGGGGAGATTGGCCGACCATTTGCATCGTAATATGTCACTCTTGCCGGCCGAAAGGGACCGGAGGTTGGGCGGAGGGGCCCTTGCAGACGTCCGGATTCGACTCCATCCCGGATTCAATCTCCGTGCCTGCGCTCGCGCGCCGGTCGTACGGACGGGGGAGAGCCCTGTCCGCCCTGCTCCTCGCCTGGTTCGGCCTGCTCCTCGCCGGGCTCGCTTTCCAGCTCGGCGGCTATCCCCTGCTCGACCCGGACGAGGGGAGGAACGCCGAGGTCGCCCGCGAGATGGTGGCGACCGGCGACTACCTCGTGCCGCGGCTCGACGGCCTGCCCTACCTCGACAAGCCGGTCCTCTTCTTCGCCGTCGACGCCCTCTCGATGCGGCTCCTGGGAGCGAACGAGCTGGCGGCGCGGCTCCCCGCGCTTCTCTTCGCCCTCGCCACCGCCGGCCTGACCGCCGCCTTCGCCGCCCGGCTCTTCGGCCGAGAATCGGCCTGGATCGCCGGGACGGCGGCGGCCGCGACGCCGCTCGTCGTGGTCTTCTCGCGTACCGTCATCTTCGACAGCATGCTGACCTTCTTCCTCACCCTCGCCCTCGTCGCCTTCTACCTGGCGATCGAGAGCGCTGCCGAACGGCGGTCGCCTCTCGGCTGGAGTCTCCTGGGCTGGGGGGCGATGGGGCTGGGGGTGCTCACCAAGGGGCCGGTCGCCCTCGCCGTGCCGCTCCTCGTCGCCGTCCCGTACGCTCTCTGGCGAGGCGGGCGGGGTGACCGCCGGGGTTGGCGGGCCATCGCCTCCCCACTCGGGCCAGCCCTTCTCCTCGCTCTGGTCCTCCCCTGGCTCTGGGCGATGTCGCGGCAGGTGCCGGAGTTCCTCCACTACGCCCTGGTCTCCGAGACCTGGAAGCGGATGACGACCGACCAGTTCGCGCGCACCGGTCCGCTCTGGTTCTTCGTCCCCTGCCTGCTGCTCGGCGCCCTGCCCTGGTCGTTCGTCGCCCTGGGCGCCCGGCGGCAGCTGCGGGATCTGCGGCAGGGGGAGGACGGCCGACTCGACCGGCGGCTCGTCTTCCTCTTCCTCTGGATCGGCCTGCCGTTCCTCCTCTTCTCGCTCTCCCACTCGAAGCGCCCGCAGTACATCCTGCCGCTCCTGCCGGCGGTGGCCCTGCTGGTCGCCGCGGCCTGGCGGGAGAGTGATCCCTCGCGCCCCCTTCCCGGCGCCCGGGCGGGGGCGGTCGCCTGGATCAGCTTCGGGAGCCTGTTGCTCGCCGCCGGGCTCGCCCTGCCGCGGCTCACCGCCGCGGCGGTCGTGGCCCTCCCGGCCCACCAGACCGGACCGCTGGCGCGGACCGCCCTGGCCGCCGGCCTCGCGGCTCTCCTGGGCGGCATCGCGGCCTGGCTCGGCGCGGCGCGCCGGGAGTCGGCCCTGATCGCCCTCGCCCTCCCCGCCGCGGTGCTGCCCTTCTTCCTCGCCCCCGCGCTGCGGGCGGTGGGCGACGATTTCTCCTCCCGCGACCTGGCGGCGGCGGTCGCGCCCTATCTCGCGCCCGGAGTTCAAGTGGTGGGGGTGCGGGCCTACCCCACCTCGCTGCCGTTCTACCTCGGGCGCACCGTGCTGGTGGTCGGGCCGCGCGGCCGGGAGCTCACCAGCAACTACATCATCGACTCCTTCCCCAAGTGGCTGGCCGCCCCCGAGACCCCGCTGCGCCCCTTGAGCTGGTGGCGCGGCGCCCTGGCCACCTGCGCCCGGCCGATGCTCTTCGTCGCCCACAGCGAGGACCGGGAGAACCGGTCTGTCCTCGCCCGGGCGGGCCTGCCCCTGCGCTTCGTGGACAACGACTTCGCCGCCTACGGACCGTGCACCCCCTAGCATGTGCGGAATCTATGGCGCGGTAGCCCCCGGGCACCGGTCCGGCCAAGCTCCCGGTCCTCCCACGGCGCTCGAAGGAATGGGCCAGGCCCTCCATCACCGCGGGCCGGACGGCCACTCCCTCCTGCTCGACGCGGAGTCCGGCTTCGGCACCGAGCGCCTGCGCATCGTCGACCTCGACCCGCGCGCCGACCAGCCCTTCGTCAGCCCGAACGGCCGCCTGCGGCTCGCCTGCAATGGTGAAATTTACAACGCCCCGGAGCTGCGCCGGCGCTACCGGGACTACCCGTTCGTCTCCCGCTCGGACGTCGAGACGATCCTCCCTCTCTACTTGGACCGCGGGCTCCCCGGGTTGGCCGACCTCGACGGCATGTTCGGCCTCGCCCTCTGGGACGGGGTGGCGGAGCAGCTGATCCTCGCCCGCGACCGGGCGGGCGAGAAACCGCTGTTCTATGTCCGGCTGGGGCGGGAGGTCTGGTTCGCCTCCGAGGTCCAGGCGCTCCTCGGGGTGCCGCGGCTGTCCCGAGAGCTGGACGAGGTGGCCCTGGCCCAGTTCCTCGCCCTGGGCTACGTCCTCGAGCCACGCACCCTCTTTTCCGCCATCCGCAGGGTCGAGGCCGGCACCTTCCTCTGTTTCGGCGTGGATGGCCGGGAGCAGGCGGTCCGCTACTGGGACCCGGCGAAGATCGCCGCCGGCTCCCCGGATGCCGGTCCGGTGGCCGATGCGGTCCCCCGCCTGCGCTCGCTCCTCGAAACCGCGGTCGGCAAGCAGGTCCAGGCGGACGTGCCGATCGGGGTCTTCACCAGCGGCGGGCTCGACTCCTCGATCCTCGCCGCCCTGACCGCCCGCACCCTGGGGGCGGACCGGGTGCACACCTACTCCGCCCGTTTCACCGCCGCCTCCTACGACGAGTCGGCCTGGTCGGCGCGGGTCGCGGCGCGTCTCGGCACCCGCCACGTCGAGGTGGACTGCGGCGAGCCGGCCCTCCACGAGGCCTGGACCGCGGTGACCGACCAGCTGGCCGAGCCGCTCGCCGATCCCGCCATCCTTCCCGTCTATCTGCTGGCGCGGGCGGCGCGGCGGGAGGTCAAGGTCATCCTCTCCGGCGAAGGGGCGGACGAGCTGTTCGGCGGCTATCCCACCTACCTCGGGCACCGGCTCGCCCCCTGGCTCCTGCGGCTCCCCGTCCCCCTCCGGCGGCTTCTCTCCACCGGCCTCCACCGGCTCCCCGCCTCCGGCCGCAAGGTGACGATCGAGTACCTGCTGAAACGTTTCCTCGCCGAGATCGACCGGCCCTGGGCCGAGCGCCACCTCTGCTGGTTCGGGACCGGCCTGGTGCGCGACCGGGAGGGCTGGGAGCGGGCGGGCCTCGACGCCCTGCTCGCCGCGGCGGGACCCGACCCGGCGGGCGCCCTGCTTCTCGACTACCGGACCTACCTGCGCGACGGCCTCCTGGTCAAGGTCGACCGCGCCACCATGCTCCAATCGGTCGAGGCCCGGGCGCCCTACCTCGACCGTGACGTGACCGCCTTCGCCCTCGCCCTGCCGATCGAGGAGAAGATCCGCGGCCTCACCGGCAAGCGGGTCCTCAAGCGGGCGGCCCGGGCCTGGCTGCCGCGCGCCGTCGTCGAGCGCCGCAAGCGCGGGCTCTCGGTGCCGGTGGCGGGCTGGATCAACAACGGCCTGGGGCCGGAGGTCGACCGCCTGCTCGCCCCCGAGCGCCTGCGGCGCCAGGAGATCCTCGACGCTGGAAGAATCGGCCAGCTCCTCGCCGAGCACCGCGCCGGCCGCGCCAACCACGCCCGGCCGTTGTGGGCGGCTTTGGTGCTGGAGCGCTGGCTGGAACGCTGGCTGCCGGAACGGGCGTGAGGAGCGTCCGATTCCTGTCCCGATTGGCCCTGCGGTGTGGGGGCGCTCGCAGGGATTCGACCAACGTTTCGGCGAAGGCGTAGAGACGTCCCAGGTCCTGAACGATACCCTTCGCAGTCCACGGGGACCGCGGGACGTCTCCGCATAGGGTTGTCGCCCCCTACGCGCGTCATTCCCTCTCTGGGCGGCCCCGCAAGTCGCGATCCCAAACAACGCCGCGAGCGATGCTTTCGCGGATCGTATTCATGTCGTGTCGCGTCACGGCATGAGCGGTTTTTCCCAGGATCCCAAACCAGGAAGGAATCGGTCTGAGCTCATCTGGAACTTCGATCGTCGCCTTCATAGAGCCAATAAACCGTATTACCGGCTTCCCGTCAAGTCACCGGCCGTCCGCGGTAGACCGGCGGCGTTGCCGGAACCGACCGCAGGCCGAGCTTGGTCGCCACCTGTGGCAAGCCCACGGCGAGGCGGGGAAACCTTGCCAGAGAAGCAGCCTCCAAGACCGGCACAGCGCCTCCTACCGCGTCCCTCCCCCCGGGGCGGGGGAGGGTTGGGCCTGGGGGGAGGACAGGAGGGGGGGATCGCGTGGGAGGCGGGAGAGGCGGGAGGTCCAGCGGAGTTCTCCTGGTCCGCGGCTCCACCTCCCTTGCGCGGTGAGCGTGTGCCTGCGCGCAGTGACCGCGTACCTGTACGCGATAGCCGTGTGCCTGCGCGCGACGATCGCGCGCCTGTACACAGTGACCGTGTGCAGACACGCAATCACCGAGCGCCTGCACGCGTTGACCGCGCGCCTGTACGCAGTGACTGTGTGCCAGCACGCGATGACTGCGCGACTGTACGCGATCACCGTGTGCCTGCGCGCCGTGATCGCGTACCTGCGCGTGATGACCGCGCGCCTGTACGCAGAGGCCGCGTGCAGGGCTCCTTCCCGCGCACCCGCATACCCTGGAGACGTCCTGGTGTCTTAGACCCTACCACGTCGAGAAGGGGTGACTGCGCCCGAACAGCTGCCCGGAGAGAGACCGGGCCCCCCTGCGGTACAATCCCCGGACCGCTATGAATCCACCCTTTGCCTGGCCCGAACCCAGAAGTGCCGCTCACGACAAGCTCCTCTCCGACGTCCAGGGAACAGCGCGTGAGCTGAAGGAGGACGATCATGAAGGATATCGTTTTCTCCAGCACCCTCCAGCTGGCCGCCGCCCTCCGGGCCGGGCGTGTTTCCGCCCGGGAAGCGCTGGACGCACACCTGGCGCAGATCGAGCGGCACAACCCGGTTTTGAACGCTGTCATCACTCTGGATGCGGAGCGGGCGCAAAACCGGGCGCGGGAAGCGGATGCAGCCTTGGCGCGCGGTGAGATCTGGGGGCCGCTCCATGGCGTGCCCTTCACGCTGAAGGATGCCCATGCGACGGCGGGCGTACGCACCACGACCGGGTCCCCAGAGCTCGCCGACCAGGTGCCGCAAGAGGATGGCACCGTGGCCTCTCGCCTCAAGGCGGCGGGCGGCATTCTCGTCGGCAAGACGAACGTGCCTTCCATGCTGGCCGATTTTCAGTCCAGCAATCCCATCTTTGGCCGCACGAACAACCCTTGGAACGTCCTGCGCACGCCGGGGGGTTCGAGCGGCGGCGCCGCCGCGGCGCTTGCGGCCGGGATGACGCCGTTTGAAGTGGGCACCGACCTCTCCGGTTCGCTCCGTCTCCCGGCTCACTTCTGTGGTCTGTTCGGGCTGAAGCCCACCGAGCACCGGGTGTCCCTGGTCGGACTGATCCCGGGTCTTCCCGGGCCGCGGAGCGTCCGCATCATGTCCTGTATCGGTCCGCTGGCCCGCACCGTCGAGGATCTGGCGCTCCTCTACCCGATCCTGGCGGGGCCGGATGGACGCGACACCGACGTTCCTCCCGTGCCTGTCGACGAGGTACCGAGGCTCGCGCTCAGCGACCTGCGGATCGCTTTTTCTCCGACCTTTCCGGGATTTCCGGTCGCGGCAGACGTTCGCGAGGCGGTGGAACGGCTGGCCCGGCAACTCCAACCCTTGTGCGCAGCCGTTGCAGAAGCGACCCTGCCAGGGCTGGATTTCCAGCGGGATCTCTCGGACGCCGGTGCGCTCATCGGGATGGCGATCGGAGCCTTCCAGCCGGAAAAGTCTGGAAAGCCTGCGACTCTCGCGCAGTATCTGGAAGCGCTCGACCGCCGGGACCGGTCCATTCTCGCGTGGGAGGAGCTCTTCCAGTCCTGGGACGTCCTTCTCTGCCCTCCGTCCATGGTCACCGCGTTTCCACACTGTGAAGCCGGAACGCCCCTCTGCGTCGATGGCCAGGACGTCGAGTATGGGAAGGTCAGCGCCCACTGCGCCTTGTTCAATTATTCGGGCCACCCCGGAGTCGTGCTGCCGTATGGGCTCGATCGAGAGGGCTTGCCCGTGGGGGTGCAGCTGGTCGGGAAACGCTGGGGCGAATCGCGGCTGCTGGCGATCGCCCAGGCCGTCTCGGAAGTGAGCGGCGAATTCCGACGGCCGCCGGGCTATTGACCGATTTCGTCCTCGCCGCGGGTCTGCCGCGAGTCCCGCCACCGTTCCCCGGGTCGAGCGCTCGGCGCGGGTCGCCGGGGGGGGAGAGCGGTCGCTCTCCGGCCTGGGGGACGTGACGGTCACCGCTGGAATGCCCGGATCGAGGCACGGTATGCCTTTTAACTGATGTAGAATAGCTTTCCTTCATGACCCTGCTCTGGCGTCGGCTGGGCCGGCTCGCGGTGATCCTACCTCTCACCGCGACGTTGGGCGTCTCCGTCCTCCTGTTTGTGTATGCAAGCCGGCAGGAGGAGGAGACTGTGCGCAAAGCCTTCGAGGACCGCGCCCGGACCCTGGCCTCAGCCATCCGGGAGAGCTGTGACAGTCACCTGGAGGTCCTGCGCTCCCTGAACGCGCTGTTCTCGAGCGTCCCCAAGATCCGCCGAGAAGAGTTCGTCGGGTTCGTGGCCAAGCCTTTGCGCCTGCACCCGGGCATCCGGGGCCTGTCGTGGGACCCCGTCGTCAAGGCCGCCGACCGCGCGCGCTTCGAGGCCGAGGTCGGAGTTCCCATCACCCAGGTCGATCCGCAGGGACGGCGCATACCGGCGGCGCCGACGGCAGAGTATGTGGTGGTGCACTATATCGCGCCGGCCTCGGACCTCCCGGCCCTGGCCTTCGACGTGGCTTCGGAGCCCGTGCGGCGCGAAGCCCAATTCAAGGCCCGCGACACGGGAGAGATTGCGGCGACGGGGCCGATCCGCCTGATCAACGATAGCAGCGAGCAGCGCTCCGTCCTCCTTTTCGCTCCCGTCTACGGTGTCGGCACGGTGCCTGCGACCCTCGAACGCCGCCGCCAGGAGATCCGCGGCTACGCCACCGGAGCTTTCCGCTTGAGCGACCTGGTGGAAACCGCGATCCGGAGCCTGCCACGGAAAGACCTGACGGTCGCCCTCTTCGACAACCGAAACCAGGCGGCCCCCGAGCGGCTGTACAACGATGCCGAATGGGCACACCAGAGTGACGAGGCCGCCGGGGGCCTGGTGCAGCGGGAGCCTTTCGTCTTCGGAGGGCGCCCGTATGAGGTGCGCGTGGCGACGACCCACGCCTTCCAGGGCGACTATCGGTCGGGGTACGCCTGGCTGATCCTCCTGGGCGGTGTCCTGTTCACCGGGTTGGTCGGCGCCCTCCTCCTCGTCGTCACCTCGCGGGCGGCCAAGGTCGAGGAGCTGGTGGTCCACCGCACCGCCGAGCTCGAGAACGAGCTCAAAGAGCGGCAGCGGGCCGAGGCTGTCGTGCGGGTGAGCGAGGCGCGGAACCGGGACCTCCTGGAGCACATGCTGGGAGGGATGATCACCTTCAACGAGCGGAGCCAGATCGAGTCGGTGAATCCGGCCGCCGAGCGGATGTTCGGCTATCTGGAGGACGAGCTGCTCGGTCAGAACGTGGCCCTCCTCCTCGCCGACGCTCCAGACTCCGGCGCGGAGTCGTACCTCAAGAAAGCTCACCGGGATTCGATCGGCCGGGTGACGGAGACCTGGGGACGCCGCAAGAACGGCGAGCTCTTCTGCGTCGACGCGGCGCTGTTCGAGTTCGCCGCTCCCGAGGGCCGCCGGTTCGCCTGCAATTTCCAGGACATCACGGAACGGCGGGAGATGGACCGGCTGAAGTCGGAATTCGTCTCCACGGTAAGCCACGAGCTGCGCACGCCGCTGACCTCGATCCGTGGCTCCCTGGGCCTCCTCTCGGCCGGGGTGCTGGGGGACCTCTCACCCGAGGTGCAGGAGATGCTCCGCCTGGCCGAGCGCAATTCGGTCCGACTCACCGCCCTGATCAACGACATCCTCGATTTCGAGCGCCTGGACAGCGGCCGGATCACCCTGCAGATCGCCGACGTCGACCTCCAGCCGCTGTTCGAGCAGTCGCTGGAGGCGGTGCGCCCGGTGGCCGACGGGCAGCAGATCGCCCTCGTCGCCGTGCCGACGGCGCTGCGGGTGCGGGCGGATGGGACGCGCATCGTCCAGGTCCTCATCAACCTGCTCTCGAACGCCATCAAATTCTCGCCCGCGGGGCGGGAGGTCCGGGTGTGGGCCTTGGAGACGGAGAACGGCTGGGTGCGGAGCCTGGTGGAAGACCAGGGACAGGGCGTCCCCGCCAGCTACCAACAGAAGATCTTCGAACGCTTCGTCCACGTCGAGACCGCGGACAAACGCGACACGGCAGGGACCGGGCTCGGCCTCGCGATCTGCAAGGCGATCGTGGAGCACCACGGAGGGTCCATCGACGTCGACAGCGAGCCCGGGGTGGGAAGCACCTTCTGGTTCGACCTCCCCCGGGCGGCCGGGCCAAGCGCGGCGCCGTAGCGGACGGTCAGGCGTTTTAGGAAAGTACGCCCTCTTCGCAGGGGTCCGCCCCGCAAGGGCGAAGGTTTGTAGCCTCGCTCTCGCGACGGTTCACGAACTCGTCATGCACCTGTCGCATCATCTGGGGCTCGAACTCGCAGGCGGCGATGACGTCGTTGTCGCGGCACGGTCCTTCCTCGTCACGCACGGAGTTGCGCAGGGACCAGGAGACGACGTACCGCGAGTCCAGTGTCGCGCGGATCCCTTGCTTGCGCAGCTCGTTGGCGGCCCATCGGTCCTCGGCGACGTCGCGATCCCAAGGCACGTCCAACAGGGCCTCGATCGCTCGCCGGCTCATCCAATAGCAGAAGCCGGAGTTGTAGCGTGCCGGCTTGTTGCCGCTCGGTCCACGGGTACGACCGACGTAGTCGAGGCCGACCGGCACCGCGGCGAGAAGACGCTCGGGTCGTACGTAGCAGTCGTCGTCGATTTTGCACACCGCCTCGTAACCGCGGTCGTAGGCCCAGCGCCGCATGGCTTGGACCTTCAAAGTGAAGTGGCGATAATCGTCCGGCACGTCGAGCACGATCGTGTCGGCCGCAGCCGGTCCGCCCTGGCCGACGAAGAACCTGTAGCCCTGACCGGCCGGGATGTCCTTCACCCAGGTCGCACGCTGCGCATCCGCCCGATCGCGGTACGCGGCGCAGGTCATGACGGCGATGAGCGTCTCCATGGGCTGGCGGATCGTGTCACAAGCCGACGAGTGGCGTCGATCCAGCGGGCCGGGTCTGACCCGGCGAGGCGGTCGTCCTTGATGCCTTTTTCGCTGATGTCGCGGCCGATCAGGAGAGCTCGGATCGGCGCCTGGAGGTTCCCTGCTGGCTGCCGAGAACCTCAGCGAGCACTTCAACTGGGCAGATTGAAAATCCAGTTTTGAATCTGCCCATCTCCTGCTATCCTGGCCCCCATGATCGAGCGGCTCCTCCAGCCCCGCCTCATGGACCTCGCGACGCGCTACCCGGTTCTCACCCTGACCGGACCGCGCCAGTCCGGCAAGACGACCTTGAGCCGGATGGCGTTTCCCGATCACCCGTACGTGTCGCTGGAGAACCCGGCGCAGCGGGGGTTCGCTGAGGAAGACCCCCTCGCCTTCCTCGCTCGCTACCCACACGGCGCCATCCTCGACGAGGTGCAGCGGGTGCCGCAGATCTTCTCCTATCTCCAGGGCCTGGTGGACGAGGACCCCCGGCCCGGCCGCTTTCTGCTCACCGGCTCCCAGAACCTGGCCCTGGTCGGCGCCGTGACCCAATCGCTGGCCGGCCGTACCACCCTGACCGAGCTCCTGCCGCTCTCGCTGGCGGAGATCCGCCGCTTTCCCGAGCCACCGGCGGATCTCGACACGCTGTTGTGGCAGGGCGGCTATCCGCGGATCTACGAGCGGCACCTCCCGGCGCACGAATGGCTCGCCGACTACACCGCCACCTATGTCGAGCGCGACGTGCGGCAGCTCATCAAGGTCGGCGACCTCCTGCTCTTCCAGACCTTCCTCCGCCTCTGTGCCAGCCGCACTGGACAGATCCTGAACCTCTCATCCCTGGCCAACGATTGCGGCGTCTCGCAACCCACGGCGCGCTCCTGGCTGTCGGTCCTGGAGGCGAGCTATATCGTCTTCCGGCTGCCGCCGTTTTTCGCCAACCTGGGCAAGCGGCTCATCAAAGCGCCCAAGCTCTACTTCTACGACGCGGGCCTGGCCGCCAGCCTCCTCAACCTCGAGAGCCCGGGCCAGCTCGCGACCCACCCCCTACGGGGTGCCCTTTTCGAGACCTGGGTCGTCGCCGAGGTAACCAAGGCGCACCTCCATCGCGGGCACCGGCCGCGGCTCTCCTACTATCGCGACCGGAGCGGCCTGGAAATCGACCTGATCCTGGAGAAGGGGAGCGATCTCGTGCTGGTCGAGATCAAGTCCGCCCAGACCCCGTCGAGCTATCCGTTTGCCGCCTTCGAGCGTTTCGGCGCGGCCCTGGCCGGGGAGGAGGCGCCGCGGATCGCCGGTCGCATCGTGGTCTACGGCGGCGAGGAATCGCAGGAGCGCAGCCACGGCCAACTCCTCTCCTGGCGGGACCTCGACCGCTACGATTGGGAGGCGGGCGGGGGCGGCGGGGGCTGAGGGGCCAGCCCCAGGGGCCGGCCCCCCTCTCCCGCCCTGTGCTATCCTCGCGGCGTCGGGAGGGACGCCATGGCCGTAGATCCTGAGCTCCTGGAAATCCTGGTCTGTCCCAAGACCAAGGGCGAGCTGACGCTCATCGAGCTGCCGGGGGAGATCCGTTCGACCCTGGCCGAGAAGTACCGTGAACACTTCCGGGACGAAGAGCCGGTGGTCGAGCAGGGGCTCTACTGCGCCGACTCGGGGCTCGTCTATCCGATCGTCTCGGACATCCCCATCATGCTCATCGAGGAGGCGCTTCCGGCATCGGCCGTGGGGCGCTGACCGTAAGCCCGCGAGGCTTGGGGTGCGCGTCCTTGCGCCTTGACCAGCTGCTGGTCGAGCGCGGCCTCTTCGCCAGCCGGGAACAGGCGCGGCGTGCCGTCATGGCGGGGATCGTGGAGGTCGACGGCCGACGGGTGGACAAGGCGGGGACCGCGGTGCCCGAGGCGGCCCGGCTCGCCGTCCTGGCGCCGCGCGAGCCGTTCGTCTCCCGCGCCGGCCGCAAGCTCGCCGCGGCGCTCGACCATTTCGGCGTCGATCCGGCGGGCCGGGTCTGCCTCGACGTGGGGGCCTCGACCGGCGGCTTCACCGACTGCCTGCTGCAACGCGGCGCCGCCCGGGTCTATGCCCTGGACGTCGGCTATGGCCAGCTCGACGCCCGCCTGCGCCAGGACCCGCGCGTGGTGGTCCTGGAACGGGTCAACGCCCGCCACCTGTCGCCGGGAGACCTGCCGGAGCCCATGCACCTCATGACCGTCGACGTCTCCTTCATCTCGCTCGCCAAGGTGGTGCCGGCGCTCCTGCCCCACCTCGCGCCGGGCGGCCGGCTGCTGCCGATGATCAAGCCGCAGTTCGAGGCCGGCCGCGGGCAGGTCGGCAAGGGGGGGATCCTGCGCGACGAGGCCCGCCGCGAGCAGGTCATCCAGGCCGCGGCGGAGAGCCTGACCGGGCTCGGCCTGACCCTCCTCGGCCGCTTCGACTCGCCGGTCGCCGGGATGGGCGGCAACCGCGAGGCCTTCGTGCTCCTCTGCCGGCCGGAGGGGCACCCGGAATGAGCCGCAAGCGCCAGCGCTGGCAGCGCATCGGGGTGGTCGCCAAGGTGGCGAGCCGGGAGGCCGTCCATACCGCCCACGAGCTGGCCGAATGGCTCCGCCGGCGCGGCCTTGAGGCGGTGCTCGACGAGGCCACCCTGCGCGCCCGGGGGATGACCGGCGAGCCCCCCTTCCGCCCGGAGGAGCCCTACGACCTGGTGATCGCCCTCGGCGGCGACGGGACGCTCCTCGCCACCGCCCGCCACCTGGCCCCCGGCACCCCGATCATGGGCGTCAACCTGGGGAATCTGGGCTTCCTCACTGAGGTCGGCCGCGGCGGCCTCTACCCGGCCCTGGTGCAGGTGCTGGCCGGAAATTTCGCGACCGAGGAGCGCTCGCTGCTGGACGTCGAGCTGCGGCGGAGCGGCGGCGGCGTCCTCTCCTTCAAGGTGCTGAACGACGCGGTGGTCACCAAGAGCGCCCTGGCGCGGATCATCGAGCTGACCCTCCAGGTCGACGGCCACCTGATCGCCCGCTACCGCTCGGACGGCGTCATCATCTCGACCCCCACCGGCTCGACGGCCTACAACCTCTCGGCCGGCGGCCCCATCGTCCACCCCCTCCTGCCGGTCATCGTGCTCACCCCGATCTGCCCGCACACCCTGTCGCTGCGCCCCATCGTGGTGCCCGACAGCGGCTCGATCGAGGTGACGCTCGAAACCCAGCGCGAGGAGGTCTACCTGACCTGCGACGGCCAGGAGGGGACCTCGCTCGGCCACCGCGACACCGTGCGGGTGACGCGGAGCTCCGCCGTCGTCCGCCTGGTCAAGGTCCTGACCCCGAGCTTCTACGACAACCTGCGGGCCAAGCTGCGCTGGGGCGGCCTGGAGAGCCGGCCGCCGGACGAGACGACGTGAGCGCCCCCGAGCCTCCCCCGCCTCCGGCACCGCCGGCGTCCCCGTCCGGGCCGGCCCGGCCGGGCCGGCTGCGCCGCTTCGTGGTGCGGCCGTTCGTCTGGGGCCTCGTCCTCCTGGTGGCCCTCGTCGTCGGCCTCTACTATCTGATCGGCAGCCGGCTCATCCAGGAGCGCTTCACCGCCTTCGCCATCGCCCAGGCCACGGACTTCTTCAATCGCCCGGTGAAGGTCGCGGGCCTCGAATACAGCCTCTTCCCCTTGGCCGTCGAGCTGCGCGGCGTGGTCATCCCCGGCCCCACCCCCAAGGACCCGCCCTTCGCCACCGCCGAGCTGCTCCGCATCCAGATCCCCTGGGGCTATCTGCGCCAGCGGATCGTGCGGCTCGACCAGGTGGACGCCATCCATCCCACCCTGTTCCTCGAATTCCGGCCCGACGGCAGCACCAACCTGCCCCACTTCCGCAGCCAGGGGGGCGGCGGCCAGAGCCGCTTCCAGCTGCAGATCGGCCGGCTCCTCGTGCAGCGCGGCGAGTTTCGCCTGAACCAGCGCCGGGTGGCCTTCGACCTCGCCGCCCGCTCGATCTGGGGGCGCCTCAACGGGCCGCGCCCGACCCATCTGGACGGCCTGGTCACCGCCCAGGAGGTCGTCACCTCGCTCCCCGACGGCCATCCCTACCCGGCGACGGTCTCGGGCAAGGTGATCCTCCTCGCCGACCGCGGTCTCCTGCGCATCCCCGCCGTCCGGCTGGCCGGGGCCGACCTCAAGGCGAACGCCAGCGGCTGGGTGAGCTGGAAGGGCGCCACCCGGGTCGAGATCCAGTTCGACGCCACCGGCGACGCCCGGCTGGTCAACCACCTGGGCTACCTGGACGCGCCGCTCGTCGGCCCTTTCCAGGTCGCCGGCGGCCGTTTCTCGCTGACCAACGAGGACTGGAGCTTCGCCGGGACGGCGACCGCCCCGCGGGTCGACTTCCTCGGCCGCACCGCCACCGCCGTCGCCGGCCGCGCCCGGGGCGACGCCAAGCGGGTGCACGTCGACGTCCAGCGGGCGACCTATGCCGGCGGGGCGGCCCAGGGGACGGTCGAGGTGGACCTGGCGACGGTGGCGACCCCCACCCATCCCGGACGGCCGGTCGACCTCGCCTTCGACTTCCGCGGGGTGTCGATCGAGACGGCCTTGGCCGCCGAGCAGGTGCCCATCGCCGGCCTGTCGGGCGAGGGGAGCGGCCGCTTCACCTATCGCTTCAATTCCGCCGCCCCGCTCGCCGGCAGCGGCCGGGCGAACGTCACCCTGGCCGGCCGCTACCCGGCGACCGGCCTGCCCCTCTCGGGCGAGGTCCCCCTGGTCTTCGAGCGCGGGGTGCTGACCAGCCCGGCGATCCAGCTCACCGCCCCCGGCCAGAACGCCACCGGCACCCTCTCGGTCGACGTCGCGGCGAAGACCGGCCGCATCGATTTCCAGCTCGCCAGCCAGGACGCCGGGCCGGTGATGCGGATGATCCCGGCCGATCCGGGACCGCCCGCCTTCTGGCGGGTGACCGCCGGCCACGGCCAGGCCACCGGGAGCTTCGGCTTCTCGCCCGCCGGCCTGGTCATCGACCTCGGGCTCGACCTGGCGGACGTCCGGAGCCCCGACCCGGCGATCGTCGCCGACACCGTGCGCGGCACTCTGCGGGTGGCGCCGCGGGCGGTCGAGAACCTGAGGCTCGAGCTGACCCAAGGCCGCGGCCGGCTCGCCGTGGCGGGCCGGGTCCCGATCCCCGGCGACCGGCCGAAGGTCCCCCTGGACGACCCGCTCACCCTGGTCGTCGACACCGTGGACTGGCCGGCGGCGAGCATCGCCGGCTACCTCTACCCCGGCCTGCCGCTCTCCATCTCCGGCCTCGTGACCTGCCGGATCGACCTGAGTGGCTCGGCCAAGAGCTTGAGCAGCGACCACACCGCCCGGGTCACCGACCTTGTCCTCGGTGGTTTCCCCCTGGGCCAGGCGAGAACCGACGTGATCTTCGACGGCACCGTCGTCCGGCTCGAAAACGGTGTGGTCGAGACGCCGGCCGGCAAGGCCCTGGTCCAGGGGACCTTCGACACCGCGGCCAAGGCCTTCTCCTTCACCCTCGACGCCCCGGCCCTTTCGCTCACCGCCCCGCCACTCCGCGACCTGCTGCCGGGTATCGGCGGCGAGGTCTCGCTCGCCGCCTCGCTCGACGGCAGCCCCGACCACCCGCAGGCGATGGTCTCGGCGCGCGGCCAGGGGCTGGAAATCGCCGGGCGCACCCTGGGCGACGAGGGGCGGGCTGAGCTCTCCGCCACCTGGGACGGCGCCGCGGTGCGCGCCGCCGGCTCGCTCCTCGGCCTCGTCACCTTCGACGGCGGCGGCCGGCTCGACTCCGACGGCGCCGCCGTCTCCTTCAACCTGAAGAGCGACAACCTCCCGGGCCTCGCCCAGCTCGCCGCGCAACGCCCGCTCCCCGCCTTCACCGGCGCCCTCGCCGGGCAGGTGACGGCGGCGGCCGACTTCGCGGCGAAGAGCTACCGGGCGGAGCTCACCCTCTCCGACCTCACGGCCCGGATGGAAGGCCATGAGATCAAGAACGTCGAGCCGGTCGTCGTCGTCCTCGATCCCGAGCGGATCACCCTGCGCTCCTTCTACCTGCGCGAGGCCGATCACGGGACCGAGCTCTTCGCCGGCGGCACCGTCGGCCTCGCCGGCCGGCGTCCGCTCGACCTCCACCTGCAGAGCACGATCTGGGCGGGCTGGAGCAAGCTCTTCAGCTCCGACTTCGACCTCGACGGCTATGTCGACACCCTGGTCACCGTGCGCGGCACCCTCGCCGACCCGGCGGCCTCCGGCGAGGCGGTGCTGCGCGACGCCCGGCTGATCGTGCCGGGGCTCCCCTCCACCTTCGACCACCTGGAGGGCGAGGCCCGCTTCTCCGGCGACCGGATCGAGCTGGAGACCTTGACCGCCACCTTCGCCGGCGGAACGGTGCGCGCCAGCGGCTGGATGAACCTGCCGGAGCCCCGGAAGCCCTTGGACTACAATGCCTCGCTCTTTGCGCGCGGCGTCTCGATCCGCTACCCCGAGGGGTTCGTCAACCACGGCAACGCCGACCTCTTCCTGGCCCCCACGGAAGGGGGCGGGCGGAGCCTGCGCGGCTCGGTCGACCTCGACCGCATCTACTACCTGGAAGACGTGCAGGTCGAGACCCTGGACCTGGTCAAGAAGCTCTTCCAGCGCAGCCGGCTGCAGGTGACGCCGACCAACGGCTTCCTCGCCGCAACCCAGGTCAACGTCGCGGTCAACGGCAAGGGCGCCCTGCGCGTCCACGACAACGTCGCCGACCTCCACGGCGACGTCGGCCTGACCGTGCGCGGCAGCCTCGCCCGGCCGGTGGTTCTGGGCAGCGTCCAGATCGATACCGGCGGCAAGCTGGTCTATGCCGACAACCAGTACCGGGTCGAGCGCGGCCAGCTGACCTTCGACAACGCCTACAAGATCGACCCGGTGCTCGACTTCGTGGTGCGCACGAGGGTGCGCGACTTCGAGATCACGGTCAACTTCTCGGGCACCCTGGAGCGCCCGGTCGCCAATTTCTCGTCGAACGCCAACCTGGCCGACCTGGAGATCGTGGCCCTCCTCGCCACCGGCCAGGAGCTGCGCGAGGAGGACCGGCTGCGGGCGCTCACCGCCGCCCCGGGGCAGATCCCGCAGTCGACTCAGCCCAACGTCTCGGCCGGCTCCATTTTAGCCGGCCAGGCGGCCTCGGCTCTCGGCCAGCGGGTGAGCACCCTCTTCGGCTTCGACCGCTTCCGGATCAACCCGATCGCCGCCGAGACCGGCCAGTCGGTGGGCGGCGTCGGCGTCACCGTCGGCAAGCGCCTGTCGAAGGACGTCTTCGTCACCTATTCGACCGATCCCACCGCCAGCCGGCAGAACGTGCTCCAGGTCGAGTGGCAGGTGGCGAGCAACGTCACCCTCCTGCTCACCCAGACCACCAACAAGGGCTATGCCGTGGACGCGCGCTGGGAGCGGCGCTTTTGAGGTACGGGCGGGTCCTGCTCGCCGGGCTGTGGATCGCGTTCTCGGCGAGCACGCGTGCCGCTTGGCCGCAGCCGCCGACCCCGACGCCGGCGATCGACGCCGAGGAGCCGCCGCCCAGCGCCCTGGAGGCCGCGGCGGCCCCCATCGTCGCCGCGATCGAGGTGCGGAGCGACGCGCCGCTCGCCGACGATCGGGATTTCGACTCGCTCTTGGACTTCACCGTCGGCGAGCCGCTCACCGACCTCCGGGTGCGGCGCACCCTGCGCAACCTCCAGGCGAGCGGCCGCGGCACCGAGGTCGAGCTCTACACCCGGCCGGCCGGCGAAACGGGGGTGGTGGCCGTCATCGTGCTGCGCGCCGCCGTCCAGGTCGCCGCGGTCGAGATCGTCGGGATGGCCGCCCCCACCGCCGCCAATACCGCCAATACCGCCACTGCCCCAACCCCCGCCGCCGGCTCGCTCGGCCTGTCCAGGGACGACCTCTACGACGCCCTCGCCCAGCGCGCCGGCCAGCCGCTCTCGGAGGACCAGGTGCTCTCCGGCGTCCACAACCTGGAGAAGCTCTACGACGAGCGCGGCTTCCTGGACGCCAAAGTGCGGGTGCAGGTCGCGGTCGATCCGGCCACCCGGCGGGCGACGGTCACCTACCAGGTCGACAGCGGCCCCCAGGCGGTCGTCGACCGCATCGAGTTCGCGGGAGCGATCGCCCCCTTCCCCCCCCAGGACCTGGAAAAGGCGCTGGCCCTGAAGAAGGGCTCGACCTTCACCCGTGGCAGCGCCGAGGGGAGCGCCGAAAAGCTCCAGCGCTGGCTCATCTCCCAGCACTACAACCTGGCCCGGGTCCAGCCGCCGCGGGTCGACTCCGCGTCGGCCGGCAAGGTCCACCTCACCTATCCGGTCGATCTCGGCGCCCGCCTGGAGGTCGAGGTCAAGGGCGCCGCGTTCGACCGGCTGCAGAAGGACGGCCTCCTCTCCTTCCTGGGACCCGAGGGTTACGACGAGGCCCTGGTGCAGCAGGCGCTGGGCAAGATCAAGGACGCCTACCAGAAGGACGGCTACTATTACGTCCAGGCCGACGCGGTGAAGACCCTGGCGGGCGGCGTCCTCCACCTGACCCTGACCGTTCAGCCGGGGGGGCGCTACACCCTGGAGGGCATCCACTTCCAGGGCAACCAGGGGGTCTCCGACAACGACCTCGCCCATCTCATGGCGGTCTCCGAGAAGCGGCTCCTCTCGCTGGGGAGCGGCCGGCTGGTGGACTCGGTGCTCGTCCAGGACCTCGACAACATCCGCTCCTACTACGCGAGCCAGGGCTACACCGAGGCCAAGGTCGGCCCGCCGCGGGTCGAGGAAAAGGGCGACCGGCTGGACCTCACCATCCCGATCGTCGAGGGGGCGCGCCAGCAGGTGGGGCAGATGAAGTTCGAAGGCATCGACGCCCTCGATCTCAATGCGCTCAAGGCCCAGCTGCCGCTCCACGCCGGCGGCCCCTTCCACCCCGCGCTCCTGGACCTCACCCTGGACGCCGTGCGCTCGGCCTACGCCGACCGCGGCTTCGACGCCGCCCAGGTCTCGGCGACGCCCGACTGGGATTCGGCCCACACCCGGGTCGACCTCACCATCTCGGTCATCGAGGGGCCGCAGGCGGTGGTCGACCGCATCATCGTGCGCGGCAACCAGCGCACCCACACCGACGTCATCGTGCGCACCGCCGGCCTGGCGCGTGGCAAGCCGGTCTCCCGGAGCCGCCTCCTGGAGGCCGAGCGCAGCCTCTATCGCCTGGGGATCTTCTCGCGCGTCAGCGTCGATCTGACCCGTGCCGGGCTCGGGGTTTCGGGGCGCGACGTGATCATCCGGGTCGAGGAGGGCAAGTCGAAGACCCTGACCTACGGCCTCGGCTATGCCACCGACGAAGGGATCCGCGCCACCGTCGGCTACACCTACGGCAACGTCGGCGGCCTGGCCTACAGCCTGTCGACCGACCTCCGCTACTCCCAGCGCCAGGACCGGATCGCCCGCATCCTCTTCGACCAGCCCACCTTCTTCCAGTTCCCGGTCCCGGTCACCTCGTCGCTCTTCTACATCGTGACCGACGACCCGAACAAGGGTTTCACGGTGACCAAGTACGGGGCGCGCACCCAGGCGAACAAGAGGATCGGCCACTTGCACTACAGCCTGGGCCTCGACTACCGGGTGGACAAGGTGAAGCTGGACCAGGGCGTGCCGTTGAACAACCTGGAGCGGCAGGACCGCCCGTACTCCATCGCGAGCGTCATCCCGAGCGTCCTCCTCGACTACCGCGACGACCCGCTGGTGCCGACCCGCGGCTGGAGCTCGCTCCTCCAGCCCCAGTTCTCGGGCCCCATCCTGGGCTCGGACGCCAAGTTCCTGAAGGTCTTCTTCCAGCAGACGCAGCTCGTGAACCTCGGCCGGCCGGGGGTGCTCGCGGGGGGCCTGCGGCTGGGGGCGATCGAGCCCTTCCGCACCCTGCCGACCTCCGATCCGGAAGTCGCGGGGCTGCCGTCGAGCAACGTCTTCGTCGACGAGCGCTTCTTCGCCGGTGGCCCGACCACCCACCGAGCCTACGACCCGGACCTCCTGGGCCTCCTGGGCAAGACTCTCTTCCCCACTCCCGGCAAGACCAACCAGTTTTCGCCGGTGGGCGGCGACGGGCTGATGCTGGTCAACCTCGACTACCGTTTCCCCATCGCCGGCAGCTTCGGTGGCACCCTCTTCTTCGACAGCGGCAACGTCTGGGCCGACTGGCGGGACATCAACACCCGCGACCTGAAATCCGGGGTCGGCATCGGCGCGCGCTACGTCTCCCCCATCGGCCCCCTGCGCTTCGACATCGGCTGGAAGCTCAACCGCGAGCGCGGCGAGAAGGCCTCGCCGGTGCTTTCGTTCTCGTTCGGGAATCCATTCTAGGGCAGGAGGGGGCCAGCAGGGCCGGCACCCGATCCGCGGGCGCCTCGGCGGCAGCGGTTCCAGGGTTTTCGTGCACGGGTAGGATCGATCTACCCCGTCCGAAGCTCTTCCCGGATCACTCGCCGCAGAGTCTCTTCCAGCGGCTCGCGCTCCTTCTTGACGTACTCCTGGAGCGCAGCGTTGATCAAGGTCTGGTAGTTGCCGCCGCCAGCAGCATGTACCTTGTCCTTGAACCACTGCAGCACCTCGTCATCGAGGCGAATGGTGATCCGCGTTTTCCCTGGAGTGGGCGAAACGACGGGGCCGCGCTTTGCCTTGCTGAAGTCGTATTCTTTCCTCATCTGCCTACCTCATACTCTCGGCGTTCCCGGCTGGTGGCATTCCGGGCCGAGATGAGGCGAATCCGCTCTCCGCGGCGGACAAGATTGTGAAGAAGCTCAAGGCGCGGGTGGAGAAGGGCTTACGCAGCGGCCACGACATTGCGACAGGTGCCCCACCGGCGAGGGCGCCAGCGGCCCCAAATCGCGTACGGGTAAGTTACCGTCGCTCAAGATCGACTGAAAAAGAAGCAAGCCTCTTCTCTAGCCTTGGCAAAAGTGCACGCCTATCACGGCTTATCCTAACGCGCTCAACCGTTCTGATAGTAATCGGGCCCCACAACTGTGCCTCTACGAATTCGTCGTCGGTAGAGGTAAGTCTTTCCCGCAGCAGGAGACTCGAAAATTGATCGACCGATGGTCGTTTTCTTATTATATCCGCAGCCAGCTTAGCAATACAAAGCTTGCCGCGATCCTGCCATGTCGCTCTATAGCCTGGTGGCAGCTGAAAGCCGTGTTCATGTAAAAATAAAGCCGAGTCTTCTTGGAAAAAAGAAGTCCGCCGTTCAATCATGTTGTCTCGCAAAACGAGAGAGCAGCTACCGTACTTAGACAACCCGCCACCATCCAAGGAAAGAACGCCGAAGCGCATTTTGCTTTGATAACCAGAGAAGAGAACCTCGTCGGCTATCCGCCTATATCGACTCAGCGGATCATCCTTCTCCAATCCCGGCTTCGTAGCCATATCATAATAATTAGACAATAGAGCTAGCGACGAATCGAGCAAGCGAGCAAGTATTGGCCAGCTACATTGGATAACAACTTTTGTTTTTTCTAGGTTGTGCTCAAATTGCTGCAACAACTCTCCGCAATGAGCTGATTCCATGACATCCTTGGCATTACTATATCTTTTCTTTAGAGCATCTCTCTCTCCCCTTGATCTTGCGGAACGAACGTTTGGGGGATCGGTTGGACGACCGCAGTGAAGACAGTTATTGAGCGACAGCGGGACCTCGTTACCGCAATCACCACAAACACCCTCCTCTGTTGAGATGACTGCAAGTAGTTGATAGAGAGATTCGCTGAAGTCTGCATCTATCGAGAAATCAGCGTAAAGTTTGTCCCGCAAGAAGGAAGGCACAACACAGTCATCGATCTTCACAGGAAGAACTACCTTAGTCTTCTCTTCTTGTTCTCGTGTCATCGCCAAAGCCAGTTCCTTCTCGACCCAGACTGAGTGAACCGATGCCCGAGAGAGAACCGCCACTACGAAGTCTGCGCCCTCTATGGCTGCACCAAGCTCTTTGATTATTGAGTCTCCAACCCGGAGCTTCCTCTCATCCAGCCAAACCTCAATGCCCTCCAAGCTAAGCGATTCCTCAAGTTTTTTGGCGAATTCCCCATCCGTACTGCTATATGAGATAAATACTTTAGGCATATTGCTTATCTATCCAGATTTATAGACATCTATCTTAGTAGCTATCTGAAGACCTCGCACTATAGCAGGGGCCGCGCTGGGGCGGGACTTCGGCGGGGGGCGATTCGCCCAAGAATAGGTCTGTCGTAAAAGCGACCAGCGCTGTATCTCGGTCGCGAACGGCTGGCCGAAATCGCGACCGCGACCCCTTGCTTTCCGCCCCACTTCTGCTACTCTTTCCCCACCTTGGGAGGAGCGTCCTCCCAACCCAATCAAGCGGGGCCGGCCCGAGCTCGCAACTCGAACCGACCCCTGACCACGCAGAGGAGGCAACCTCATGCGCAGCTCCCACGATGTTACCAGTGTCCCCGCCCCACCCCTCGACAACGCCTTCGCCCCTGCCTACCTGGCCCGCCTGCGCGAGCAGGACGACGTCCTGACCGCCGCCGAGGCCGAGCTTGCCGGTCCCTGGAAGATCGAGCCTGTCCCCGGCAAACCGGGAGCGGTCGCCATTCTTCGTCTGTGGGAGGACCTGGCAATCGGCGATGCTCCCGTCGCCGTCCTCTGGCACCTGGAGACGGCGCGACTTCTCTCCGTGCTCCTCCCGGTGCTCGACCGTGAGCCGCTCTTCTATATAGAGGAAGGGGCGGCTTCGGAGGGCTACCCCCTGGTCGCGGTGTTCGGCGAGCAGGGTCCCCAGGTCGCCGGCTGGCTCGACCGCCACGAGCCGCGGTGGTCCGAGGGACTCCACCTGCTGGAGGCGATCGTCCGCTCGCCTCTCGCCCTCGCCACCCTGCTCGAAGCGGCCGGGCCGGGCGCCGAGGAGCAGGTCGGGCGCATCCGTGCTCGGCGGCAACGAGCGTAAGGTCGCTGGAAGCGATTCGAGAAACAGGGGCGGCGCTCCAAACGCCGCCCCATCGCATTCCTGGCAAGTTGCAGACGGCGGAAGCCGTTCCGCAACCGTCGCGGACATCGCCGCAGCCCCCGAGAACCCTCCCGCAGTGACCGCCGAACCCTCCAGGATCCTTGGGAAGCCTGATTTCGCGCCCGCGGAGCCCGGCGCGAGCGTCGCGGAGCGCGCCGAGCGGCCGGAGAGTCGTCCCCAGGGCTTCGGGAACGATGGGGAAGACTCCCCTCAAATTGGGGAAGCGTCGCCTGATTTTGGGGAAGGGCTGCCCAATTTCGGGGGAGTGTTCCCCAATTTCGGGGAACCGCTCCCCGAAGTTGGGGAAGAGTTCCCCAAGATTGGGGAAGTGTTCCCCGAAATCGGGGAGGTCTTCCCCAATTTCGGGGAGAGGCTGCCCAATTTGGGGGAAGGCTTCCCTCAAATTGGGGAAGCGTCGCCCAATTTCGGGGAACCCTTCCCCGATTTGGGGGGAGACTTCCCCAATTTCGGGGGAGGTTTCCCCCGGCTCGCGGCGACACTCCAGCGGTGGGGGTGGACCGGCAAGCATCCGGCGTCCCTCGGAACCGCCCGCCGACGGTAGCACAGCCGGTGCCGTCCGGTGCCGACCCCTTATATAGTATTGGGCAGGTCCATCCCGGCGACAGGAGAGACGGTGCCCATGCGTGCCCAGAAGCAGGCTCAACCCCAGGAATCCTCGGCCTCCCCGCTGAAGCCGAACGCCCCGGCCGCGGGGACGAGCCGGGACGAGCACCCGATCCTCAGCCTGCAGCGCACGGTGGGGAACCAGGCCGTGCAGCGGCGGCTCCAGATCCGCCAGCCCCTCCCCGCCACCACGCTCGCCCGGGACGACCCCAAGCCGGCGACGCCGGCCAAGCCGACGACGCCGACGGATACCGAGCTGTGCAAGAACCCCTTCACCATCGACGAGAAGATCCGCTGCGAGCTCTTGAAGAAGCCGCCGGAGACCGACGCGGCGGCGACCGAGACGTGGAAGCAGAACCTGCGCGACCTGTTCAAGAGCGCCTCCCCGGCCCAGACCGCGCAGGACCTCCATACCCGGCTGACCGCCAAGCTCGACGACGCGTTCACCCTCTACTTCCGGGAGCAGTTCGGCCTCGCCGACCGGACCGAGATGCTGACCCTCCTGGCCGCCAACTTCCTCCCCGCGCCGGGGACCAAGCCGAAGGCCGTCACCAGCGAGACGATCGGCGACAAGACCGCCGCGGCCGCCGGGTCGTTCCCCCCAGCATCCAGTTCGGTGTGGCGATGGGGAACGACCTCCAGGGGGACGGCGTGCTGTTCAACCCGGAATTCTGGGTCGTCGAGTACATCGCGAAGTTCGGGCAGCAGGAGAAGGTGTTCCGCTCGTCGAAGAGTCAGGCCGCGGTCCTCCCCCAGCTGCACGACTTCATCGAGAAGAACCCGACCTGGGGCACCGCGGACACCTCGGTGTGGATCCGGGTGAAGGTCGGCGGGCACGGGGCGTCGGCGGCGATCGAGGACCTGTGGAACCCCGGCTCCACCCAGCACTATGCCTTCGAGTGCTACACGGCGGCCACCCTCATCCAGCTGCGCGGGTTCTACCTCTCCTATACCAGCGCGGCGAGCGAGGTCACGATCGGCCGGGCGGCCTTCAACCGGGATTACGATGCCTTCCAGCTCGAGCGGCAGCCCAACCTACCTCCCACCAGCAGCCTGAACCCCAAGCTGGAGATCAAGAAGCTCAGCCGGAAGTACCTCATCTCGGAGACCAGCGCCTTCCAGGGCGAGCTCAAGAAAGGGGACGAGGTCCCTATCCAGAACCCCTACCTGGGCTCGCCCTGGGGGGTGGAGAACTCGATCTACCTGGGCGGCGACGAGTTCTTCGCCTTCCCGAAGGGGAAGCTCACGGTCGACGAGTACGTCAACTGGGTCGCCAACATCGCCCCCTCCTATGTCACCGCCGCCGCGGCGAAGGAGCTGCCGAAGGACCTGGAGGCGCGCAAGGAGTACGTCCGCAAGAACTCCTATCTCGAGACCTGCAGCCGGCCCAAGGCGCAGAACGTCGACCTCCCGTAAGCCGGCGGTCGACCCGGCTCGCTACGGCAGAAACGGCCGCGTCACCCCCGGCCGGGCCTGTCGCCGGATCTCCTCCTCCACCCGCTTGCGGCCGTGGAGGCCGACCTCGCGCAGGTCGGCGCGCGGGTGGGCGGCGAGGGCGGCGTAGGCGCGGTCCCGCTCCTGCCAGCGGTCGGTCCCGACGGTGCTGCGGAAGAGCGAGGCCTCGGCCACCTCGCGCGGCCCGTGGCCGCTGTCCAAGGCGGCCAGGGCCAGCTCCTCCCAGATCGCCTCGGGGGTGCGGCGCAGGGGGGCCAGGTGGTAGGCCGCGAGGGCCGGCAGGGCGAGGAGCCGGCGGAAGAGGTCGGCGTCCCCCCCCACCAGGTGCGGCAGGAGCGACTGGAGGAAGGGGGCCTCGTGGAGAACCCCGAGGAGCCGCTCCCGGCGCTCGCGGTCGAGCGCCTCGACCGCCTTGGCGAAAGGGCTGTCGGCGGAGAAGTAGACCGGCAGATCGGCGTCGGCGAGCCGGGCGGTGAGCCAGGCGTAGGCGAGGTCCGGATTCCCGCCGAGGACGAGCCGCAGGCCGAACTGGAGACCGACCGTCTCCGGCGTCTCCTCGTACTCGGCGGTGCGCGCCCGCAAGACCGCGGCGGTCCAGTCGTCCTCGAGCTCCGGGCGCACCTCCCCCTGCGGCAGCGAGCTCCACTCGCCCAAGGCGGCGGCGAGCGCCGTCTGCCAGCGCCGGCTGGCGAGGAGCGCCCGCAGGCTGGGCAGGGGGAGCGACCGGCGGAGGGCCAGGGCCTCGGCCAGGAGGGGGGTGCGGGCCGCCTCCTCCAGGGCGCGTTCGAGCAGGTTGGGCGGCGCCGCCGCGAGCTCCAGGACCAGGGTCGCCGCTGTCTCGGCCAGGGGGTCCAGGGCCATCGCGCTCTCCAGCCGCCGCTCCCAGCCCGACCGCCGGCGCGCCACGTCCGCGGCGAGGAAGGCGGTCGCCGGTTCGTAGAGGCCCTGGGTGAGGAAGGCGTCGAGCCAGGCCTCCGGCCGTTCGACGGCGTCCGCCAGGGCCTGGGCGAACGCGCTGCGCTGGCGGCTCCCCGGCCGGCCCCAGAGCGCCGCCTTCTGGGCGTAGCCGGCAAGCCGGGTGGCGACCTCCTGGGGCGAGCGCTGGGCCCAGGCCGCCGCCAGCTCCGGCAGCGGCGCGGCGCCGGTCGGCGAGGCCGGCGCGGCCGGCGTGGCCGCACCCGCCCGCTCCTGGCCCGGCGGGTAGAGCAGATCGAAGACGGTATCCTCAGACGGTTTCAGATCGTTCCCTTCTGGTGGGGCGGACATTCTAACTCCGCGTCGAGTCGGCTAAGCTACGCCCTCAACGCTCTCGACCAGGAGCGCCGCGAGGATATGCCATGACCGAACCGAATTCGAATCGTCCCTGGCGCCCGCTGTTGACCGGCGAGGCGGCCCGGGCGGCGAACGCCGCCGTCGACGCCATCGCGGCGGGGATCGCCGCCCACCCGGCGGCTGCCGCCATCCGTCCGGAAGCGGGCGGCGGACACTTCTCCCTGGCCGGCGGCCAGGCCGGCCTCGCCCTCTTCTTCTCCTACCTCCATTTCGCCCGTCCCGACGGTGGGCACGACGAAACCGCCATGGGTTTCCTCGAACAGGCGATCGAGGGCACCGGCGAGATGGCGGTCAGCGCCGGCCTCTACAGCGGCTTCGCCGGCGTCGCCTGGACCCTGGAGCACCTCCTGGGGCGGCTCTTCGATCCCGACGGCGAGGACCCCGGCGAGGAGATCGCGACGGCGCTCCAGGGCCTCCTCGCGCGCTCTCCCTGGCAGGGCGACTACGACCTCATCAGCGGCCTCGTGGGATTCGGGGCCTACGCCCTGGAGCGGCTGCCGCGGCCGGGCGGCCGGGAGTGCCTGGAGCAGATCGTCGCCCGCCTGTCCGAGACCGCCGAGCCGGGGGCGGCCGGGATCACCTGGCACACGCCGCCCGAGCGGGTGGGGCCGGTCCAGGCCGAGCAGTTCCCCGCCGGCTACTACAACCTCGGGGTGGCCCACGGCGTGCCGGGGGTGATCGCCCTCCTCGGCGAGGCGGAGGTCGCCGGGCTGGCGGCGGAGGTGGCCGCCGAGGCACGCCGGCTGCGGCAGGGCGCCGCGGCCTGGATCGCCACCCAGCAGCTCCCCCCCGGGGCCCCTTCGCTCTTCCCCTACAACACCGCCCCCGGCATCCCCCCCAGCCCCTCTCGCCTCGCCTGGTGCTACGGCGACCTCGGGATCGCGGCGGCGCTCCTCGCCGCCGCCCGCACCGTCGCCGACCCCGGCCTGGAGGCGACAGCCCGGACCGTCGCCGGGCACGCCGCGGCCCGCCCGGCCGAGGGCGCCGGGGTGGTCGACGCCGGCCTCTGCCACGGCGCCGCCGGGGTGGCCCACCTCTTCAACCGCCTCTACCAGGCGAGCGGCGAGGCCGCCGTGGGCGAGGCCGCCCGCAGCTGGTTCGAGCGCGCCCTCGCCCTCCGCGGGCCGGAGGGGATCGGCGGCTTCCGCGCCTGGCTTCCCCAGGGGAACGACGGGATGAGCGGCGAGCTCGGCTGGGCGGACGACCCCGGCTTCCTCACCGGCTCGGCCGGCATCGGCCTCGCCCTCCTGGCCGCCACGACCCCGGTCGAGCCCAACTGGGACCGCGTCCTCCTTACCGCCATCCGCGGCGCCTCGGGCCGCAGGGAGCCCTGATGCCCACTCCGCCCGACCCGGCCTGGAGCCCGCTCCTCGCAGGCGACGCCGCCAGCGCCGCCGCGGCCGCCGTCGACGCCATCGCCGCCGGCCTCCAGGTTTTCGCCGAAGAGCCCCCGGGCGGGCCCTCGGGCGGCAGCGGCCGGGACCTCTCGCTCGCCGGTGGCCAGGCCGGCATCGCCCTCTTCTTCTCCTATCTCCACTTCGCCCGGCCCGGAGAGGGGCACGACGACACCGCCATGACCTTCCTCGAACGGGCGATCGAGGGCACCTCCGAGCTGCCGGTGGGCTCCGGGCTCTACGGCGGCTTTCCCGGCGTTGCCTGGACCCTGGAGCACCTCGCCGGGCGCCTCTTCGATCCCGAGGGGGAGGACCCGGGGGAGGAGATCGCGACCGTCCTCGCGGAGTTCCTCGCGCGTTCCCCCTGGCAGGGCGACTACGACCTGATCAGCGGCCTGGTGGGCTTCGCGGTCTACGCCCTCGAACGGCTGCCGCGGCCGGGCGGCCGGGAGTGCCTGGAGGGGGCCATCGCCCGCCTCGCCGAGACCGCCCAGGCCATGGGGGCGGGGCCGAAGCCGGAGGAGCTGCTCTCCTGGCACACCCCTTCGGAGCGGGTGGGGGCGCTCCAGGCGGCCACCTACCCCGAGGGGCACTACAACCTGGGCGTCGCCCACGGCGTGCCGGCGGTGATCGGCGTCCTCGGCGAGGCCCTGGCGGCCGGCGTGGCGGAGCCGGAGGCCCGCCGTCTGCTCGACGGCGCCGCCGGCTGGGTCCTCGCCCAGCGCCTGCCCGCGGGCGCCGACTCGCTCTTCCCCTACAATACCGCCCCCGGCATCGCGCCCAACCCCACCCGCCTGGCCTGGTGCTACGGCGACCTCGGGATCGCGGCGTCCCTACTCGCCGCCGCCCGGACCGCCGGCGACCCGCGCCTGGAGGCGGAGGCCCTGGCCATCGCCCGGCACGCCGCGGAGCGGGCCATCGCCGGCTCGGGAGTGCAGGACTGCGGCCTCTGCCATGGCGCCGCCGGGGTGGCGCACCTGTTCAACCGCCTCTACCAGGCGACCGGCGAGCCGGCTCTCGGCGCCGCCGCCCGGACCTGGTACGACCAGGCGCTCGCCCGGCGGGGGACGGCGGGGATCGGCGGCTACCAGGCCTGGCTCCCGTCGAGCGCCGACCGGATGGGCGATCTCGCCTGGATGGACGATCCCGGCTTCCTCACCGGCTCGGCGGGGATCGGCCTCGCCCTCCTGGCCGCCACCAGCGCGGTCGAACCGGGGTGGGACCGCGTTCTGCTCACCGCGATCCAGGGCAGCGCTCCAATGCATAGAAAGTAAGCGATATATCTGGACGCGACCGGAGTTTGACAGCCTCGGGGCGGAGGGCTACACTCGGGCCTCGTAGGGTCCTCGTCCAGGGTCCAGGGATGACAAGCCACCCGCACAAGAGTCCCCCCCTTCTCGCCGCGCTCCTCCTGCTCGGTTTGGCGGGGAGCGCCGCGGCCCAGCGGCCCCCCCTGCCGTCCAACCCGCCGAACGCGCCCAACCCGCAGGGCGTCGCCGGGCGGGTGACCGGGGAGCGCTCGCCGCTGGCCTCGGCCGGGGTCTACGCCTTCCAGCTCGCCGAGTCGAAGCTCCACAAGGTCCTCACCGATCCGCAGGGCAACTTCCTCTTCCAGGACCTGCCGGCCGGCCTCTACAAGGTCATCGCGCACAAGGCCGGCTTCGCGCCGGTGGTGATCCTGCTCACCCGCACGACCGCCCAGGCCTACCAGTTCCTGGAGCTCCAGCTGTCGCAGAGCGCGGCCCCCGCCAACGGGGCTGCCCCCGCCCAGGGCGGCAACGACGACTTCTGGTCGCTGCGCGCCGCCATCCCGCCCGACGTGCTGCGCGACATCGAGCAGGCGAGCGAGGGCGAGCTGCCGCGCTTCGCCGACGAGCGCCGCCCGCAGCTCGCCTTGAGCACCCTGTCGCAGTTCCACACCGACATCCAGGCGATGAAGGGGGTGGACAACCTGGCTGCCGCGGGGAGCGGGCAGATGGCGGGCGGCCGGGTGGGCATCGAGGGCAAGGTAGGAGAGATGCAGGTGGGGCTGCGCGGCCGCTTCTGGCAGTTCGAGCCGCTGCCCGCCTTCGGCGCCTCGGGGGCGCCCGCGGCGGCGCTCGGCGGGCAGACCAGCGCCGTTTCGCTCGACCTGGAGAACGGCCCCCGCAGCCGGCTGAACGTCACCTCGCTCAGCAACCGTCTGATGACCCGCGGCAGCGACGGCCTGGTGCCAGTCGACTTCGAGCACTACCGGGTGAGCTACTCGCAGGCGGTGGGCGAGAACAGCCGCTCGGAGCTCTCCGCCCAGTACACCAGCGAGAACAACTTCCACCGCCAGGGCTCCTTCGACCCGGTGGAGATCCCCGGCGCCTCGCGCACCTGGCGGGTCGACGGCTCGTACTCGACCGAGCTGGGGCCGAGCTCGACCATCCAGGGCGGCATCCGCTACCGCGCCCTCCAGTACGGGCTTGCCGGCCCCGGCGGCCAGGGCCAGGCTCAGCAGCCGCCGGGACCGGTCCTGCCGGGGCAGGACAGCCTCGAAGTGTTCGGCCGCGGCGGCATCCGACTGCAGCCGGCCTTCCTCGTCGAGTACGGCCTCTACAGCACCATGGCGGACGGCAGCCTGGCGGTGCGGCCGGAGGGCGGCGTCGTCTTCCGCCTGGACGACCACTGGCAGCTGCAGGGCTCGGCCAGCCGCCGGGCCTACGAGCGGACGGCGGTGAACGCGCCGCAGTTCCTGCCCACCCTCTACCAGGAGGCCGACCTCTGCGAGGAGGGCGGCAAGTCCTGCTACGAGCTGCGCCTGGCGCGCAAGCAGGGGGATGACGACACCTTCTCCCTCGCCGCGACCGACCGTACTTTCGGCAAGACCCTGCGGCTCTACTTCAGCGACGACTTCTTCGATCGCCTGGAGAGCCTCTACCTGGTGCCGGGCGACCGGCTGCCCGAGGTCAAGCTCTCGATCGGCCACCGGCTCACCCCCGGCATCACGACGAAGATCGAAGCCAGCCTGGCGCACGGCGGTGGCGGCGCCTTCTACTCCCCGCTCGGCGCGGCCTACGAGAACCGGGTGCAGTACTTCGTCACCTCGATCGACACCCGCTTCCAGGCCACCTCGACCGGCGTCTTCCTCGCCTTCCACCGGCTGAGCCAGGAGCTCGACCCGCTGGGGCAGGGCGGCCCGGCGACCTCCCAGGTCGACCTCGAGCGGCTGCAGCTGATGCTCTCCCAGGACTTGAATTTCCTGATGAACCTGGCGGGCGACTGGACGGTACAGCTCAACATGGAGCTCTCCCGCGGCAGCTCCCCCCTGGCCAGCAACGGCAGCAGCGACGAGCTGCGCAAGCGCTTCCTCGGCGGCATCGCGGTCAAGTTCTAGTCTCGGTCTGCCTCCAGGTGGCGTTCGTAGAGACGCCCAGCCGCTTACCACAAACCCTGGCATCCACCACCATCGCCAGGGCGTCTCCGCAGGCCGCAGACGCCCGTGGTCCTGTCAGCGTTGGAGACGCCCTGGCGGCAGTGGTTCCTTGCAAGGATGGTGGTAGCGGCTGGGCGTCTCTACGACATCGCCTCGCCCTTCTACGCGTCCTCCCCCCAATCGCTTGGATTCAGCCCCTTGGATAACGTCCGGTTTTTTGGATCTTGCGGGCAAAAAGCTCTATAATTCAGCAGTTTGAAGGCGATTCAAAAAAACGTGACGCTGGCATGGAAGCTGCTATCCAGGCTGTCGGCCAGGTCTCATCCATGAAGCGGTCCCGTACCCTGAAGCTCACCCTCTCGCTCCTTCTGGCAGCGGCGGCGGTCGCGTTTGGCGGCCTGTCGTTCTACCGCAAGGTGCAGTCCTTCCAGCCGCTGGGCTTCGTCGCCCGGATGGAGGCGAGCGGCGCCGCCCGGGTGGTCGCGGTCGACGACCCGCGGACCGGCCTGATCGCCGGCGACCAGCTGTTCCTCGCCACCCTCCCCGAGGCCGGCACGGAAGCCGACCTCGTCCACGTCCTGAAGAGCCAGCCCGAGAGCCGGATCGCCGTCCTCCGCGGCGACCAGGTGATCAAGGTCCTCTACCACCGGCCGCCGCTCGCCATCGACTTCCCCTACCTGCTCGTCGCCCTCATCGGCGTCGGCTACCTGCTGATCGGCCTCTACACGCTGCTCAAGCACGGGGAGCGCCCGGGGTTCCTCTTCTATCTCTGGTGCCTGGCCTCGGCGGTCTTCTACCTGCTCTCGGCGGTGCCGCCGGCGGACCTGCTGTACCGCATCGTCTTTACCGGCGACGAGCTGGCCCGGATCTTCCTCCCGGCGCTCACCCTCCACCTCTTCCTCGTCTTCCCGGCGCCGCCCGAGGAAGCCGACGCGACGGTCGTGCGGACCGTATATCGTCGCTACCGGCGCTGGACTCCGTTCCTCTACCTGCCGGCGGCCGTCCTCCTCGCCCTGCAGCTCGACCTCGCCCTGGGCCTCCACCGGCTCTTCGTTCATCCCACGGCCGCGGCGATCGTCACCCTGGACCACCTGGAGGTCTACCACCTCATGGTCTACGCCCTGGCCGCCGTGGGCCTCCTCGCCTGGCGGATCGGGCACGGGCGGACCTGGGAGCAGCAGCGCCAGCTGCAGTGGGTGGCCTTCGGCCTCGCCGGCGGCTACCTGCCGTTCTTCCTCCTCTACGTCGTCCCTCTGGCCCTCGGGCTCCACCGGCCGCAGCTCCTCACCGTCCTCGCCGTCCTGCCGCTGGGGCTGGTGCCGGTCGCCTTCGCCTATTCCATCCTGCGCTACAAGCTATGGGACATCGAGATCATCGTCCGCGACACGATCTCGGCGACCCTCACCCTGCTCCTGGGGATCATCGGCTTCTCGCTGGTCAACCTGGCGATCCTCCGCGGGGTGCCGCAGGACCTCTCGCTCACCCGGAACCTCCTCTCCTTCGCCGCCGGGCTCGCCATCGCCGGCCTCCTGGTGCCCACCCGCCGCTCCATTTCCGGCACCCTGGAGCGCTTCCACTACCGGCGCTCCTTCGGCAAGCGCCGGGCGCTCTCCGACCTCGGCCAGGAGCTGCTCCACGAGCGCGACCTGGGGCGCCTCTGCTCCGCCCTCCTGCGGCAGATCGAAGAAGGGGTCGAGATCGAGCGCGCCAACCTCTACCTGGTCCAGGGTGGGACGCTCTACCCGGTGCGGTCCGAGCCCGGCCTGCCCGAGCGGCTCTCCCCCGAGGCGCTGGGCGACGGGCTGTGGGAGGAGAACTACCTCTACCTCTCCGGGGTGTCGCTCTCCACCGAGCCCACGGCGCCCGCCCAGCGGCTGTTCATCGGCGGCTACCGCTACGCCTTCCCCCTCGCCGTCCTCGGCAGCCGGGTGGGCATCGTCCTGACCGGCTACAAGAAGGACAGGGACCCGCTCAACAGCGAGGACGTGGAGCTCATCCGCCATCTCTTGAACCAGGCCGCCCTGGCGATCGAGAACGCCCAGCTCCTGGGGCAGCTCCACCAGCAGCTCGACGAGGTCCTCCGTCTCAAGCGCTACAACGAGGGGATCTTCGAGTCCTCCCCGGCCGGCATCGCGGTCCTCGACCCGGCGGGGCGGGTGGTGTCGGTCAACGCCGCCTTCGTCCAGCTCGCCGGCCGCGAGCGCGCCGCCCTGCTCGGCCGGCCGCTCGCCGCGTCGCTCCCCGTCCAGCCGCTCCCCCGCCCCGGCGAAGCGCCGGTCGAGGTGAGCTACTGCGACCCCACCGGCCGCGAGCGCTACCTCCAGCTGTCGCTCGCCGACTTCGCCGGGACAGGCGAGGCGACCGGCGCGGGGGGGCTGGGCGAGAACCTCTCGGTGCTCGTCGTCCACGACGTCTCCGAGCGGGTGGCGATGGAGCACGCGCTCCAGGAGAAGGACCGCCTGGCGGCCCTGGGGATGCTGGCGGCCGGCGTGGCGCACGAGGTCAACACTCCGATCACCGGCATTTCGAGCTACGCCCAGATGCTGCTCTCGGAGACCGCGGAGAACGACCCCCACTACGACATCCTGAAGAAGGTCGAGCGCCAGACCTTCCGCGCCGCCCGCATCGTCAACAACCTGCTGGAGTTCGCCAAGAACCGGCAGAACGAGCGCCGGCCGGTGGCCTTGGCGCCGCTGATCACCGAGTCGCTCGACCTCATGGGCGACCGGCCGGGCCGGCGGCGGATCGAGGTCGACTGGCAGCCGCCATCTTTGGACCTGCCGGAGATCCGCGTCTTCGGTTGCGACGGCGAGCTGCAGCAGGTGCTGACCAACCTGCTCTTGAATGCCTTGCAGGCGATGGCCGAGCAGGGAGGACGGTTGACCGTCCGCTTGGAGGCCGACGCGGCGAACGCCCGGGTGCACGTCGACGACACCGGCCCGGGAATCCCCGCCGAACGCCTGGCCCGGATCTTCGAGCCGTTCTACTCGACCAAGCTGGCGAGCGGCGGCACTGGCTTAGGTCTCGCCATCAGTTACGATATCGTACGCCGCCACGGCGGGAGCCTCGCGGCGGCGAGCGAGCCCGGCCGCGGCACCCGCTTCACGGTCGAGCTCCCCCGGCTGGCTCGACCGCTATGAGCATCCTGATCGTCGACGACGAGGAGGTCCTCCAGGACGTCCTCACCTCGCTTCTGAGGCGGGAGGGGCACGCCACCCTCTCCGCCTACACGGGCGAGGAGGCGCTGGAGATCCTCGACCGCGAGGAGGTCGACCTCGTCCTCCTCGACCTCATGCTCCCCGGCCTCTCCGGCCAGCAGGTGCTGCGCCGCATCCGCCAGCGCGACCCCGGGCAGGTGGTGATCGTCATCACCGCCTTCTCCTCGATCGAGAGCGCCATCGACGCCATGCGCGAGGGGGCCTTCCACTACATCCCCAAGCCGTTCAAGAACGAGGAGGTGCTGCTCACCATCCGCAAGGGGCTGGAGCAGCGCCGTCTGGCGGACGAGAACCGCGACCTGAAAGAGCAGCTGCGGCAGCGGTTCGGGCTCGACAACCTGGTCGGCAAAAGCAAGCCCATGCAGCAGGTCTACGACCTCATCCAGCTCGCCGCGCCGGCGAAGAGCAACATCCTGATCCTGGGCGAGAGCGGCACCGGCAAGGAGCTGGTGGCGAAGGCCATCCACCACCACTCGCGCCGGGCGAGCGGCCCCTTCGTCACCGTCAACTCGGGCTCGATGCCCGCCGACCTCCTGGAGAGCAACCTCTTCGGCCACGTCAAGGGCGCCTTCACCGGCGCCATCGCGAGCAAGAAGGGGCTCTTCGAGATGGCCGCGAACGGCTCGATCTTCTTCGACGAGATCGGGAACATCCCGATCGACACCCAGTCGAAGCTGCTGCGCGTCATCCAGGAAAAGGAGTTCATGCGCTTAGGCGGGGTCGACACGGTCAAGGCCGACGTGCGGATCATCGCCGCCACCAACGCCGATCTAGAAGGCGCGGTGGCCCAGGGGCTCTTCCGCGAGGACCTCTACTACCGGCTGAACGTCATCACCGTGAGCCTGCCGCCCCTGCGCAAGCGGACCGAGGACATCCCGCTCCTCGCCCAGCACTTCCTCGCCAAGTGCGCGCAGGAGAACGAGAAGGCGATCGCCGAGATCTCCCCCGCCGCCATGCAGCACCTCCTCGACTATCACTGGCCGGGCAACGTTCGGGAGCTGGAGAACGTCATCGAGCGCGCCGTGGTGCTGTCGACCGGGACGGTGCTCGGGGTCGACCTCCTGCCGCAGTCGGTGCGGCAGCCGGACGCGGTGATGCTCCCGCCGTCCTCCGTCGCCTCCGCCGGCGTCGCCTTCAAGGAGGCGGTCTCCGAGTACGAGCGCCAGCTGGTGATCAAGGCCCTCCAGGCGACCGGCGGCGTGCAGAAGCGGGCCGCCGAGCTGCTGCAGGTCAAGCCCACCACTCTCCACGAGATGATGAAACGCCTGAACATCTCCTCCGAAAGCATCGCTTCTTCCTGATCACGGAAAATCTCATGCGCCGTAGGGTCCCCCTGCTCGTCCTCCTGGCCTGTCTGGCCGGGTTCCCTCTCCGTCTCTCCGCGGCATCCGCCGCCGCCATGCCCGAACCGTCCGCGGCCGGCGAGGTCTCTGCCGCCGCCGCCAAAACACCGCGGCTCCTCGCCCCACTCTCCTTCGGCGAGCTCCCCGAGCTGCCTCCCTTAGACGAGCGCCTGCCGCGGCCGGAGGCCTTCCTCGGCTACCCCCTGGGCGAGCGTTTCACCTCGTGGGACCGCATCCAGGCCTACCTCGACGCCCTGGCCGCCGCCTCGAACCGGGTCAAGGTCGTAAGCTACGGCGAGACCTACGAGGGGCGGCCGCTCAAGCTGGTGGCGATCAGCTCGCCCGACAACCTGGCGCACCTCGACGCGCTGCGCCAGGAGCACCTCCGGCTGGCCGACCCCGGTACCCTCTCCCGCGGCGACCGCGAGCGGCTGGTCGAGCGCCAGCCGCTGGTCGTCTGGCTGGCCTACGGCATCCACGGCAACGAGTCCTCCTCCTCCGAGGCGGCGATGGCCGTCGCCTACGTGCTGGCGGCCGGCCAGGGCGAGATCCCCGGCCTCCTGCGCAACACCATCCTCCTCATCGATCCGCTGGTCAATCCGGACGGCCGGGAGCGCTACGTCCACGCCTTCGAGGAGCGGCGGGGGGGCGAGCCCAACCCGCGGAGCGCCGCCGCCGAGCACTGGGAGCCCTGGCCCGGCGGGCGGCAGAACCACTACCTGGTCGACCTCAACCGCGACTGGGCCTGGGTCTCCCAGCAGGAGACCCGACAGCGCCTGGTCGCCTACCGCGCCTGGGAGCCGCAGGTCTACGTCGACTTCCACGAGATGGGGACCGAGGCGAGCTACTTCTTTCCGCCGCCGGCCGAGCCGGTCCACCCGCAGATCGCCCATCGCGTCGTCTCCTGGCTCGACACCTTCGGCCGGGCCAACGCCCAGGCCTTCGACCACCAGGGCTGGGTCTATTTCAAGGGGCAGAACTACGACCTCTTCTATCCCGGCTACGGCGATTCCTATCCCAGCTTGCGCGGCGCGGTGGGGATGACCTACGAGATGGCGGGCGGCGGGCGCGGCGGCCTCTCCCTCACCTTGGCCGACGGCAGCCCGCTCACCCTGCCCGACCGCATCGCCCGGCACTTCACCACCTCGCTCACCACGGTGCGGACGGCGGTGGCCCACAGCCGGAAGCTCCTCGCCGATTTCGCCGAGACCCGCGAGGGCCCCCCGGGGCCGGGGCGCACCTACCTCTGGCCGGCCGACCGGCAGGAGGCGAAGGCCCTGGCCGACCTCCTCACCCTCCACGGCATTCGCGTCCGCCAGCTCGGGGAGACGGCGACGGTCAAGGCGCGGCGGCTCGCCCACACCCCCGGCACCGAGGAGGAGCGGCGTTTCCCGGCCGGCACCTACGCGGTGTCGACCACCCAGCCGCTGGGCACTCTCGCCCAGGTCCTCCTCGACTACGACGCCCCGATGAGCGAGGCGTTTCTGAACCGCCAGCGCCGGCGCCTGGAGGACAACCTGGCGGGCGAGTTCTACGACATCACCGCCTGGTCGCTCCCCCTGGCCTTCAACCTCGACACCTGGGTGGTGGCCGGGGAGCCCGGCGGCCTGAAAGCCCCGGCGCCGCCAGCCCCCGGGATGCACGGCGCGTCCACCTTGGGCTTCCTCGTTCGCCCGCAGGGGCTCGGCAGCTACCGCCTCGCCGCGGCCCTCCAGAAGCGGGGGTTCCACTACCGGTTGGCCCTCACCGGCTTTTCGGCGGAGGGGGTGGACTACCCCTCCGGCACCCTCTTCATCCCCCGCCACGCCAACCCGGCGGAGCTCGACAAGACCCTCTCCGGCCTGCTCGCCGAGGACGGCCTCACGGCCCAGGGGCTCGCCGCCTCCTACGAGATCAAGGGGGTCTCCCTGGGCTCGCGGGACATGGCGGCGGTCCGCCCGGTGCAGGTCGGCCTGGTGAGCGGCGAAGGCGTCGATCCCACCTCCTTCGGCTTCCTCTGGTCGCTCCTCGACCGCCAGATCGGGGTGCGCCACGACCGGCTCGACCTGGCGCGCCTGGCCGACGTCGACCTGGGAGAGATCGACGTCCTGCTCCTCCCGGACGGCGACTACGACCGGGTGCCGGACAAGACCCGCGAGGCCCTGGACGCCTGGATCAAGGCGGGCGGCGAGCTGGTGGCGATCGGCGACGCGACGGTCTGGCTCTCGGCGCACGAGATGACGACGATCAAGAAGTGGGAGCCGCCCAAGGAGGGAGGGGACCCGGAGATCTCCGTCGCCGATCAGCCGCCCCCATCCGGGCTCGCCCTGCGCCCGATCGTCACCCCCGGGGCTGCCGTGGCGACCCGAATGCAGCCCAATCACCCGCTGACCGTGGGGCTGGAGTCCTCCCCGGCGGTGCTGGTCGAGGGCTCGCTCGTCTTGAAGACCACCGGCGATCCCCGAAAAGACGTCCTCGTCGCCGCCACCGAGCATCCGGTGGTGGCCGGCTTCGCCTTCCCCGAAGCCGAGGAGCGCCTCGCCGGCTCGCTCCTGGTGGGCGCCGAGACCCGCGGCAAGGGGAGCGTCATCCTCTTCGCCCACGACCCCGCCTTCCGCCTCTTCTGGCGGGCGACGACGCCGATCCTGCTGAACGCGATCCTCTACGGGCCGAGCGCGGGGATGGGGGGGCGGTAGGGGGGACGTGTCACGGCAGGGCCTTCGTAGTCTCTGTAGGCCGGAAGCGCCTGTGGTTCTGGTGACGTTGGAGGCGCCTGGGTGTCAACGACGGTCCGACGCGCGGCGTTGCGCATCGCCTGCGGCGACGGAGCGTCCCGGGACTCAGGGAGGAGCAAGCGGAGTCAGCCCGGGGTCCCGAGACTCTGGTCCGAGTCACGGAACTCTGGCCAGAGGAAGCGGACTCCAGCTCGGTGCCCCGGGCCCCACCCGGAAAGTTGCGTCTCCAGCTATGTTCTGCAACAATTAGCGCTGAACCGCAACGTGCATCGAGGTCGCCGTACGGACGTGCCCATTCTCCGGTCCGAAGTAGCTCTATCTCCGCCAGATCTCTTTGATTTGGACCTGACGTCGCCCTGGCGCGTGGCCTATGTGCGCAGCCGCCAGGAGAAGGAGCTGGCGCGCCACCTCCTCCAGCACAGGGTGCCGTTCTACCTGCCCCTGGCGGAGAAGCGGGTGCGCCGGGCCGGACGGCAGTTCGTGTCGCACCTGCCGCTCTTCCCCGGCTACGTCTTCTTCCGCGGCGCCGCCGGGGAGCGCCGGACGGCCGTCGAGAGCGACCGCGTCGTCTCCATCCTGGAGGTCGCCGATCAGCCGCTCCTCGCAGCCGAGCTCGCGAGCCTCTGGCGGTTGCAGGAGAGCGGCGCCCCCTTGGTCCCCGTTCCTTACCTGGGACCGGGAGATGCGGTCAAGGTGACCGAGGGGCCGTTCCGGGGATTCTCCGGGACGGTCCTGCGCGAGAAGGGCCGGACGCGGCTGGTGGTCTCGGTGACCTTCCTGCGCCAGTCGGTGGCCGCGGAGATCGAACGCGAGGCGCTCGCTCCGCTGGCGAGGCCGCAGCAGGCGCGGCGGGCGGTCTAAGAAGGCGCTTCCGCAAGGAGCGCCAGAGCCCCCTTTCGTCGGTGCATGTACACCGAAGGGGGCGGAGCCCGCCCGGACCCTCCCACCACCATGCGCGACCTGATCTTCGTCTCCGCCGGTTTCGAGCTCACGGGCGGCGGCCGTGCGGCCGCGGCGCGGCTGTTCGCCGCGAGCTGCGCCGCCTACGCCGAGGAACGCCGGATCGGCTTCTCGCTCCTGTCGCTGGGCAGCAACGGCGTCCCGGCCGGGGGCGTCCCGGTCCGCAGCTTCGGCGGCCGGCAGGGGGCGATGGCGCTCGCCGTCTGGCGGCGGCAGCTCGCGAGGCCGCCGGCCGCCTATGTCTACGATCTTCTGGGGCTTGCCCGGATCGCCGCCTGGCTGCCGGGGCCGCTCCGCGCCCCCTACCTCGTCCCCCTCTATGGGATCGAGGGCTGGCAGCCCTTGCGCGGCGACCGCTTCCGGGCTCTGCGCAACGCGACCGTGCGGCTCGCCATCTCCACCTATACCGCCGAGCGGACGCGGGAGGTCAATCCCGGCCTCGGGGAGATCGCCGTCCTCCCCCTCTGCCTGGAGGAGCGGCAGGCCGCCGGGATCGTCGACCTGGAGATCCTCGCCCGCGCCGGAGAGGGCTACGTCCTGATCGTCGGGCGGATGGCGGCGAGCGAGCGTTACAAGGGACACGACCAGCTTCTGGCCGCGATCGCAGGCCGGCCGGATCTCCGGCTGGTCGTGGTCGGCGACGGCGACGACCGGCCCCGTCTCGAACGGGCGGCCGCGGCCCTGGGGCTCTCGCCGGAGCGGGCGTTCTTCACCGGCTTCGTGAGCGAGGCGACCCGGGCCGAGCTCTACCGGCGGGCCGCCCTCTTCGCCATGCCCAGCCGCGGCGAGGGGTTCGGGCTCGTCTACCTGGAGGCCATGCGGGCCGGCAAGCCCTGTCTCGCGGCCCGCGGCGGCGCCGCGGCGGAGGTGGTGGCGGACGGCGAGACCGGTCTCCTCGTCGATCCCGACGACCCCGCGGAGCTCGCCGCCGCCCTCTCCCGCCTGCTCGACGACCCGGAGGTCGCCCGGCGGCTGGGCGAGGCCGGCCGGCGGCGCTGCGAGACCGTCTTCACCCCGGAGTGCTTCCGCGCCGGCCTCAGGCCCTACCTCGACCAGCTGACCGGCGCCGACACCAGCGATCCCCATGTGCGGCATTAACGGCATCGTGAGCCTCGGCCCCGAGGCAGGTCCGATCGACCGCGAGGAGCTTCTGCGGACGCGGGAGGCCATGGCCCTGCGCGGCCCGGACGGGGCGGGGACCTGGGTCGCGGACGACGGCCGGGCCGGCCTCGCCAGCCGCCGGCTCGCCATCCTCGACCTCTCGCCGGCCGGCGCCCAGCCGATGGCCGATCCGAACGATGGCGCGGTCCAGATCGTCATCAACGGCGAGATCTACAACTTCCGCGCCCTGCGGGCCGGGCTCGAAGCGGCAGGGCAACGCTTCCGGAGCGACAGCGACACCGAGGTCGTCCTCGCCCTCTATCTGCGGCATGGGGAAGCCTTCCTCCCCCTCCTCCGCGGCATGTTCGGCCTGGCGATCTGGGATGGGCGCGCCCGCTGCCTCCTCCTCGCCCGTGATCCGCTGGGAATCAAGCCGCTCTACTACGCGGAAGGCGGCGGCCACCTCCGTTTCGCCTCCCAGGTGAAAGCGCTCGAAGCCGGAGGGACAATCTCCCCCGAGGTCGACCCGGCCGGGCTCGCCGGCTTCCTCCTCTGGGGATCGGTGCCCGAGCCGTGGACGATCCGCCGCGCCATCCGCGCCCTCCCCGCCGGGCACCTGCTGACCGTCGAGGACGGCCGCCCGAGCGCGCCGCGGCCCTTCGCCGCGCCCGAGCCCGCGCCCCTATCTCCGGAATTGGCGATCGAGGAATCGGTCGCGGCCCACCTGGTCTCCGACGTGCCGGTCGCCGTCTTCCTCTCGGCGGGGCTCGACTCGGGGCTGATCGCGGCCCTCGCCCGCCGCCACCTGCCCGAGCCGCCGGCCACCTTCACCCTGGGCTTCGACCTCTTCGCCGGCACCGCGGCGGACGAGGCGCCGCTCGCCGCCCAGGTGGCGCGGACCCTGGGCACCCGGCACGTCGAGCGCCGGCTGGGTCGGGACGACTTCGCCCGTCTCTGGCCGGCCGCCCTCGCCGCCATGGACCAACCCTCGATCGACGGCTTCAACACCTTCGTGGTCAGCCGCGCGGCGCACGAGGCGGGGCTCAAGGTGGTCCTCTCCGGCCTGGGCGGGGACGAGATCTTCGGCAGCTACCCCTCCTTCCGCGACGTGCCGAAGGGTGTCCGGGCGGCGCGCTGGGGTCGCCTCCTGCCCGGGCTCCAGGCGGCCTGGCCGGCCCTCGCCGCGCGCCTCGTTCCGGGGCGGCCCAAGCTCCCGGGGCTCCTCGCCCACGGCGCCACCCTCCCCGGCAGCTACTTCCTGCGCCGCGGCCTCTTCCTGCCCGCCGAGCTGCCGGGCCTCCTGGGGAAGGAACGGGCGGCCGAGGCCCTCGCCCTCTACGACCCGATCGCCGACGCGGCGAAAAGCCTCGCCCCCTGCTCCGGCAATGGCCACGGCCGGCTCGACCCCTGGGTCGCCGTCCACGCCATGGAAACGGCGCAATACATGCGGAACCAGCTCCTCCGCGACTCCGACTGGGCCTCCATGGCCAGCTCGGTCGAGCTGCGCGTCCCCCTGGTCGACGCCTGGCTCTGCCATCACCTGGCGGCGCACGGCTTCGCGCCCGCCCGCGGCGAGGGCAAGGCCGCCCTCGTCCGCCGGCTCGCCCCCGAGCTGCCGGAGGCTCTCTTCCGCCGGAAGAAAAGCGGCTTCTATATTCCTGTCGCCGAATGGATGCTCCCCGGCACGGCGGCGGTCCCCCCCGCCGGTCGCTCCCGCGCCCTCGCCCGCCGGGTGCTCCAGGAGATCGGGATTGAGCTCACGGGCACCTGAACGATATGGACCCTCTTCCCCAGCCCATTCCGACTCCGGACACCCTCGGGACGGCCGTTCCCGCCCTCCTGCCACACCTCAAGGGCTGGGCCAAGATCCTCTCCGCCTACTTCTCGACACAGAGTCTCACCCAGCTCGCCGGGATCGGCGCCGGCCTCCTGTTCATCAACTTCATGCCGGTGCGGGAGTTCGCGCTCTATACCCTGGCCTTCTCGGTCATCACCTTCTTCACCTTCCTCTCGGATCTGGGCAGCACCAGCTCGCTCCTCCACTTCTTCCGCCGCTCGGCGACCGAGGATGGCGACTTCGCGAGCTACTTCGCGGCGGTCCTCTCCCTGCGGCGGGCGGTCTTCCTGCTCGGTGCGGCGAGCGTCGCCGTGATCTTTCCCGTGATTGCCGCCGCCAAGGGGTTCGCGTGGACCGAGTCGCTACCGGCCACCGCCGGCATCGTTCTCTGCGTCTGGTTCCAGATCAACTCGTCCCTCCGGGTTTTGGCCCTGCGGCTCCACAACCGTTACGGCCAGTCCTACCGGGCGGAGATCGCGGGTGGTCTGTCGCGGCTTCTCCTCGCTCTGGGTATCGTCGTCTCCGGCCTGCTCAAGGCCTGGCTCGGGGTGCTCACCTCAGCCTTTGCCGCGGCCTTGACGACCCGGTTGGCGCGCGACCCGAAAGCGCCGCCAGGGCCTGGGGTCCATCCCCGTTTCGACCTCCGGCCCTACCGACAGAGGGTCGTGCGCTACCTCCTGCCGACCCTGCCGAGCGCCCTCTACTTCTCGATCCAGGGTCCGCTCGTCATCTGGCTCTCCGCCACCTTCGGCTCGACCCGGACCATCGCGGAAGTCGGCGCGCTCGGCCGTCTGAGCCTGGTCGTCGGCATGTTTTCGAGCCTGACTGGCGTGGTGTTCCTCCCCCGCCTTGCCCGCATCACCGACGACCGCCGGTACCGCGCACGCTACCTCCAGTGCTTCGCCTTCCTGGTGCTCATCGTCGCCGCTCTGCTCGCCGCCGCGGCCCTCCTCCCCGGCGCCTTTCTATTCGTCCTGGGGCCCAAATACCACGGCCTCCACCGCGAGCTCTTCCTGATCGTCCTTTCCTCCGGGCTCGCCCTGCTCGACGGGTACGCGTTGGGCATCAACACCGCCCGTTCGTGGAACCGGTGGCAGGCGGCGGCCCTGGTCTCGCTCTTCGCCGTCCAGGCGCTCGCCATCGCCTTCCTCCCGCTGTCGACGACCTGGAACGTCCTCCTCTTCAACGTCTTCACCGCTGCGGTCGGCCTGCTCTCCCAGGCGGTGATGAATCTCCTCGGTTTCTTGCGGCCACAATGGGTGCACTGGGCATGAGCAGCGAGAAACTCGTTTCACCCCGGGTCGCCGTGGTCTATCCCACCCCCTTCGGGGAGGATGGAATTTTCGGTGGCGGCGAGCGCTATGCCCTGGAGCTCGCGAGGGCGCTCTCCCGGCGGGTGCCCACCCGACTCGTTACCTTCGGAAGCCACCCCAGGACGCGATTCGAGGGCGAGCTCGAGATCCGCACTTTTGAGGCGATGACCTATCTACGCGAGGAGCGGAACAACCCCCTCTCCTTCGAGCTATTCGGCGACCTCCGGGACGTTGACGTGATCCACTGCGTTTCCTGGAACACTCTGGTCACAGATTTCTCCATCCTCGCCGCCAGGGTTTTCGGCAAGCGTGTCTTCATCACCGATGTGGGCGGAGGGGCGAGCCTGACGCTGTCCGGCCGGTTGCCCCTCGCCCGCTGGGTCGACGGCTTCCTGCTGATCGCAGCGCAGGGAGGCACTCAGTTCAGGGCTTTCCAGGAGAAGTGGAGCATCCTCTACGCTGGCATCGACGTCGACCGCTACCGTCCCGCGCCCGAGGTGTCGCGCCGGGGCGTGCTCTTCGTCGGCCGGCTCCTGCCCCACAAGGGGATCAACTACCTGGTCGAGGCGGTCGACCCCGGGATCCCGCTGCGCATCGTCGGCCGTCCTTATCACGAGGAGTACCTGAGGCTGCTCCATCAGCTGGCTCAGGGCAAGGACGTGACCTTCGTCACCGATGCCTCCGACGACGACATCCTCCGCGAGTACCGCTCCGCTGAGATATCGGTTCTACCTTCGGTCAACACCACCGTCTACGGCGAGACCACGGCGCTGCCGGAGCTCCTCGGCTTCACCGCCATGGAGGCGATGGCGTGCGGCACCCCGGTCCTCTGCAGCGACGTGGGCGCCCTTTCCGAGGTCGTCGTCGACGGTGTCACCGGCTTTCTCGTTCCGCCGAACGACCCCGAAGCCCTGCGCGCCCGTATCCGCCTCCTTCTGGACGACCCCGACCACGCGGCGCAACTCGGCGCCGCGGCCCGAAAGCGGATCGTCGAGCGCTTCACCTGGGGTGCCGTCGCCGAACGCTGCCTTGCGGCCTACGGGAAGGCGGCCCGGCGATGAGGAGCGCAGGGGCGAGAGGGAAAACCGTGGTGATCGGCGGTGGCGGACATGCCAAGGTGGTGATCGACGTGCTGCTCGCCGCCGGTTGGGAAGTCGCCGGCTACACAGATCCCTCCCCGGTCGCAGGTGCCACGATCGCCGGCACTCCCTGTCTGGGAGACGATGCGGTCCTCTCCGGCCTCTACACCGCCGGCATCCGCTGGGCGATCGTCGCCCTGGGCGACAACGTACGGCGCACCCGGATGGCGGAGAGCGCGCGCGCCCTGGGGTTCACCCTGGCGAGCGCCGTCCACCCCTCAGCCCAGATTTCGCCCCACGCTCGCCTCGGCCAGGGGGTGGCGATCATGCCCTGCGCCGTGGTCAACGCCGGCACTGTGATCGGCGATAATACGATCCTCAATACGTCCGCCACCGTCGATCACGACTGCGTCATCGGTCGCAGTGTGCACATCGCGCCCGGCGCCCATCTCGCGGGCTATGTCACAGTGGAAGACGAGGCGCTCGTCGGCGTCGGCTCGATCGTGGGGAGAGGGCGGCCGCTCCGGATCGGACGGGGGGCGGTGGTCGGCATCGGGTCGGTCGTCTTTCGCGACGTGGAGCCCGGCTCGACCGTTGCCGGCAACCCCGCGCGCCTTTTGGAACCCGGACACCGCCAACGTTCCGGGAGGGAGAACCCTGATGGATGAGTTCATCCCCGTCGCCGCTCCGGCGCTGTCGGGCAACGAGAAACGCTACGTCAACGAATGCCTCGACACGACCTGGATCTCCTCGATCGGTTCGTTCATCAGCCGCTTCGAGGAGCAGTTCGCGGCCTCTGCCGGAGTGGGCTATGCGGTGAGCTGCAACAACGGCACGTCCGCCCTCCACCTCGCCCTGCTCGGCCTCGGCGTGGGCCCCGGCGACGAGGTGCTGGTCCCGTCGCTGACCTACATCGCCACCGCCAACGCGGTGCGCTACTGCGGCGCCCTACCGGTCTTCGTCGACTCCGACCGGGAGACCTGGAACCTGACGGCCGAGGACCTGCGCGCCAAGCTGACCCCCCGTACCCGGGCGGTGATTGCCGTCCACCTCTACGGCAGGCCCGCGCCGATGCGCGAGATCCTGATCGTGGCCCGGGAGGCGGGCATCAAGGTGATCGAGGACGCGGCGGAGGCAGTCGGCGCGACCTATCAGGGTCGCCCCGTGGGATCGCTGGCGGACGTCGCCGCCTTCAGCTTCTTCGGCAACAAGATCATCACCTGCGGCGAGGGTGGGATGATCACCACCGACGACGAGGCTCTGGGCCGCAAGATCCGCCAATTGAAAGGCCAGGGCCAGGACTTCGAGCGCCGCTATTTCTTCCCCGTCGTGGGCTACAACTATCGGATGACCAACATCCAGGCGGCGCTCGGCCTGGCGCAGCTCGAGCAGATCGACGCCTATCTCGCGCAGCGCGACGAGATCGCGGCCTGGTACCGGTCCGAGCTTGCGGGTGTGCCCGGGCTCCACCTGCCCGCCCCGGACAGGGAGGAGCGCAGCGTCTGCTGGCTGTGGAGCGTGGTGCTCACGCACCACGCGGGAGACCGCCGGGACGCGGTGATGGCCCATCTCAAGGAAGCAGGGATCGAGACCCGGCCGTTCTTCTACCCCTGCCATATCATGCCGCCCTATGCCGCGACCGGTCGCGAAGCCCGCTGCCCGGAGGCCGAGTGGCTGAGCGAGCGCGGCCTGAGCCTGCCGACTTGGATCGGGATGACGCGCCAGCACGTGTGCCGCATCGCGGCCGCCCTGGTCGCGGCGCTCGATGCGGTTGCGGTCTCGCCGGTGAGGTCCGTCCAGGTATCCTCCTAGTGCGCATTCTCGTCGTCACGCACGCCCCGCTCCAGCCCGAGTATGGAGCAGCCCAGATGGCGCTCAACCTGGCGGCCGCCCTGCGCGACCGCGGCCACGATGCCCTCGCCTGGTCGACCGAGCCGCTTCAGGGGAGGTCCCGGTTCTGGAATGCCTGGTATTTGCAGCGGCGACGGCTCGAGTCCTTCCTCGCGGAGAGCCCGCCTTTCGACGTCATCGATCTGCCCGCGGTCTCGATCAGTCGCAAGGTGCAAACTCACGGGTGCATCGTGGCGCGCAGCATCCAGCCCGACCTGCGCTACTTCAGCTGCGCTCTTCGGGCCGAGGTGCGGCGTTTGCCCATCTCGATCCTCCACCTCGTGCTCAACCTGCTCCACATGCTGCGGGTCTCCGTCGCCATCGTGGCCGGCTGGCGCCGCGCCGAGACCATCCTCTGTCTGGGCTCCCATGAATTCGATTGGATGCGGCGGCGGTTCCCCTGGACGCGGAACAAGCTCGAACGTTACCTCGACGCACCGTCACCGGCTGATCAGGCGCTGCTCGCGGATCTGCGGGCTCGCCGCGCGGCCAGGGGGACGCGCCCTGGCCTGCGCTTCCTCTGGATCGGGCGATGGGTGCCCCAGAAGGGCACGCGCCTCCTCCTGCGCTTCATCGCCGAACGGGCACAGACACACCCCAAGGATGTCTTTACCTTGGCCGGATGCGGAGACCAGGCGGCCCGGGATTGCCCGCCGGACCTGATCGCGGCAGGCCGCCTGCGGCTCCTCCCCGGCTTTCCGCGCGGAGAGCTACCGAAACTCCTCGCCGAGCACGACATCGGCCTCTTTACCAGCGTTGTCGAGGGGTGGGGCCTCTCGCTCAACGAGATGCTGGAATCCGGGATGCCGGTTTTCGCCACCCGCGCAGGCGGAGTTGAAGACCTCGCACCCTATTTTCCCGAAACCTTGCGTCCCTTCCCTCCGTCGCCAGATTTCGAGGCTCCACCGCCGACGGAAAATCTGACCGCCACCGGCTACCTGCGGCACTTCACCTGGGAGAGCATTGCGGCGCTCTACGAGGATCGGGTGCTCGCCCGACAGCTGCGATGAATGACCTCGACGCAGCGGTCTCGAACCAGGGCTCGCTCGCCCTCCATCTCGGGCGTCTCCGCGCCTGGCTTTGGCGGTTCCACACCTTGGGGCTCGCCAACCGGCTGTTCGCGGACGCGCCCCAGCCCTCCGTGTTCGAGCGCCCTTTTTTCGGCTATCACCTGCTGGTCGACGTCTCCCGGTCCAACGCTCAACGGCTCCTCTATCTCGAAGGGGAGCGTTTCATGGCCGAGCGATTCCTCTTGCGCCGTCTGCTGCGTCCTGGCCTCAGGGTGGTGGATGTGGGAGCGAATATCGGCTACTACCTGCTCTTGACCTCCCGTCTCATCGGACCGCAAGGGAGTATTTCCTGCTTCGAGCCGGAGCCCGAGAACGTCATCGAGCTGGAGCGCAACATGGAGCGCAACCGCCTGAACAACGTGCAAGTTTTTCCCGTCGCTGCCGGCGATGCGGATGGCGAGGTCTCGCTGCATCCCGGGATCAATGGCAAGGTCGCCGCGGATGGTTCCGGCAGCCTGACCGTCTCTCTGAGGCGGCTGGATTCGGTCTTGTCGGGCCCGGTGGACCTGGTCAAGGTTGACGTCGAGGGATACGAGGGGCATGTGCTCGCAGGAGCCGAACGGCTGCTTGCCGAGCACCGGCCGGTCCTCTTCGTGGAAATCCACCCCACCTTCCTGGCGCCACCGACGTCGCTCGACGAGCTCTTCGCGCAGCTCACCACCCAATATCCGCACGTCCAAGCGTACACTCGTGCCGCTCACCGCAGCTTCCGCGATCTGACGTCGAGGTATCTGCCCGGTGCGGGAGTAGCGCGAGTGCCCGATCTCGCCGCTCTTCTCGATGCCTGTAGAGCCGGCCACCCGATCGAGCCTTTCTGGGTCGTCTGCAGTCCGCGGCCGATCCCCGGGTGAACCCTTGGGCACCTTTGCCTCCTCACCCATCGTTCACACCCTGCGCGCGGTCCGACAACGCGGCCGAAAGAGTGTGGCCGAGGCGCTGGTCTTCACTCTCAGCAGGTTGTTTCCCCCTGCCCCGCGGAAGCTGCCGGAAGTGCCTTCGATCCTGGTCCTGCGCAACAACGACCTTGGCGACCTCCTCGTGGTGACCCCTCTCTTCGAGGCCTTGAGGCGGCGTTTCCCGGCGGCCGAGATCGTGGCCGCAGTGGGGCGCTGGAATGTTGCCACCCTGCGGAACAACCCTCATCTGTCGGGCGTGATGGTGGTCGATGCCCCATGGTTCAACAAGTTCGTGCCGCGCAAGATCTGGCCGCGCATCCTCTCCTACGTCGCCTTCTCAGCCCAGGCCAGGGAGCTCGCCCGGCGCCGCTTCGACATCGGGATCGACGTTCTCGGCAGCCCCTGGGGGTCGCTTCTCCTGTTACGGGCGCGGATTCCGCTGCGGCTCGGCGTTCGCGGCTACGCCGGCGGCCACACCGGAGTCCAACGCTCTGTGCAGTTCGACCCCCAGGAACAGGTGGGTAGGAGCGCCCTGCGCTTCGCCGAGCTCCTCGGGGCGACCGACCTTCCCGCCTGCCGGCCGCAGATCTTCCTCTCCGCGGACGAGCGATGGACTGGCGAGCAGGTCTGGTGCTCGGCTTTCAGCCCCGAACGCCTGCGGGTGATCATCGCCCCGGCTGGAGGGCTCGCGGCCAAGTGCTGGCCGCCCGCGAGCTTCGCCGATCTCGCCGCACATCTGGCGGCGGAGGGCGGGATGGCGATTGCCGTGGCCGGCGGACCCCGGGATGGCGCCCTGGGCGACCAGATCGCCGCCGCCGCGCCCGGAGCATTGAATCTCGCAGGCGCGTTGAGCTTACGGGAGACCTTTGCGCTGGTCGCCGCCGCCGATCTCGTCCTCTGCAACTCAAGCGTTCTGATGCACGCCGCCGCCGCCTTCGGCAAACCGACCTTCGCCCTCCTGGGGCGATCCTTCCTCTCAGCACGGCAGCACGACGCCCAGTGGGGGTATCCGGGACTCTGCCGCAGTCTCGGCAGAGAGGCTGGGGAGCGGGAGGAGATCTACACCCCTGCCGAGGTGCTGGCTGTCCTCCGGGACTACCTCACCATCGTGGAGCGCGAGCGGGCATGAGGATCGTCCAGATCGTTCCCGCAGGCGATCCAGCGCTGGGCGGTGTCCATGGGTACGCCGAGGCGTTGGCCGGCGAGCTCTCCCGCCGGCATAGCATCGAGAGCGACCTGGTGTCATCGGGCGGCAGGGGCGGCGCGGGCGGCGAGCTCGCCGGGGCGCTGCCCGGAGCCTCGACCTGCCTCCTCCACTATGTCAACTATGCCTATCACCGGCGCGGCTGCCCGGTCGGGCTGGTGCGCGACCTCCGTCGCTGGCGGGAGGGAGCGCCGGGGCGGCGGCTGGTGACCTTCTTCCACGAGGTCTATGCCACCGGCCCTTTCTGGCGCAGCTCCTTCTGGCTCGCTCCCGTGCAGCGGCGGTTGGCGGCGATCCTGGCGCGCGCCAGCGATCGCATCGCCACCAGCCTGGAGCTTTACGGCCGGATGCTGGCGCGCCTGGGACCGCGGGTGGAGCCGGTGGTGACCCCCGTCTTCTCGACCGTGGGCGAGCCGGAGGAAGTGCCGGGGCTGGCGACGCGAGCGCCGCGGCTCCTGGTCTTCGGCGGCCGCGGCGTTCGCGCCCGCGCCTACGGGCCGGAGCGGGAGGCGCTGGCGGCGGCCTGCGGCGCCCTGGGCGCCGAGGAGATCGTCGACCTCGGTCCCGCCATCGCCACCCCGGCCCGGGTGGACGGGGTCCCTGTGCGGGCGTTGGGTCCGCTCCCCGCCTCCGCGGTGCGCGAGCAGCTGCTCGGCACCCGCGCCGGGTTCCTCGTCTACCCGCCCGCCTTCCTGCCCAAATCGACGATCTTCGCCGCCTACTGCGCGCACGGCCTCCTGCCCGTCTGCGCCAGGCCGAGGACCGAGAGGTCGGCCGACGACGGAGACCCGCTCTATTGGGTTCCCGGCTCGCCGCTCCCTTCCGCGGACGGCCTCCAGGCACTCGCCAGCGCGGCGCGCTCCTGGTACCTTCCGCACTCGCTCGCCCGCCAGGCGGAGGGATTCCGCGACCTCCTCCTCACCACGGGAGCCCCGCGATGAAGCTCCTCGTCTACTCGCCCGCCTTCCTGCCCAAGATCGGCGGCCTGGAGATCAACGTCGCCCAGTTCGCGACCGAGATGGTACGGCTGGGCTGCGAAGTCGTCGTGGTGACCGAGACCCCGGGGGAGGACCCCGACGAATTCTCCTACCCCGTCGTCCGGCACCCCGGCGCGCGCCAGCTCCTGCGCTGGACCCGCTGGTGCGACCTCTACTATCAGGCCAACGTCAGCCTGCGGGGGCTCTGGCCGCTCCTCCACGTGCGCCGGCCCTGGGCCGTATCGCACCACAGCTGGTATCGCCGGGGGGACGGCCGCATCGCCTGGCAGGACCGCCTGAAGCGCTTCCTCCTGCGCTTCGCCGCGATCTCGATCTCCGTCTCGCAGGGGATCGCCAACGACCTCGAAACCCCCTCGATCGTCATCCCCAACCCCTATCGGGACCACCTGTTCCGCATCCTGCCGGACGAGCCGCGCGAGCGCGACCTCGTCTTCCTCGGCCGGCTGGTCTCCGACAAGGGGGTGGACGTCCTGATCGAGGCCCTTCGGCACCTCGCCGATCGAGGCCTGCGGCCGGCTCTCACCATCATCGGCGCCGGTCCCGAGGCGCCGCGCCTCGCCGAACAGGCGGTGCGCTCAGGGCTCGGCGAGCAGGTCGAGCTCCTCGGCGCTCGCACTGGGGAGGAGCTGGTGCGTCGGCTCAACCGGCATCGCATCCTCGTCGTCCCCTCGCGCTACAACGAGCCGTTCGGCATCGTCGCCCTGGAGGGAATCGCCTGCGGCTGCGCGGTCGTCGGCTCCCGGGGTGGCGGCCTGCCGGAGGCGATCGGCCCCTGCGGCCGGACCTTCAGGAACGGCGACGCGGAGCACCTGGCGGCCGTCCTCGCCGAGGTGCTTGCCGACCCGGCGCAGCAGAAAACCTTCCAGGAGCAGGCGCCCCGCCACCTGGCGGAACATGCGTCGGAGCGGATCGCCCGGCTCTATTTCGAGGCGCTGTCGGGAGGGATGGCCTAGGGGCCCTCGCGCATGGACTTCCGGGTCGTCCTCATCGTCTGCGGCATCGGGGCCGTGTTCTGGGCCATGGCCCGCTGGCGGCAGGCGCTCCAGGTCGCCCTCGTCCTCGTCGTCGTCGAGGGGGCCATCCGCAAGTGGCTGTTCCCGGGCGCGCAGGACCTCGTCTACTTCGCCAAGGACGCCATCCTCCTCGGCGTCTACGCCGGCTTCCTGCGCAGCCGGGAGCGGATGCGCTACCAGCCGCCGCCGATGCCGGCGCTCCGCATCGCCATCGTGGCGGGAGCCGGCCTCGGCCTGCTCGAAGTGTTCAACCCCAACCTGCCCAACCTGCTGGTCGGCATCCTGGGGTTCAAGGCCTACTTCTTCTACGTCCCGCTCCTCTACGTCATGCCGACGGCCTTCGCCTCGGATGTCGAGCTCGGCCGCTTCCTGCGCCGCTACGCCCTGCTCTCGGTTCCTGTCGGGCTCCTCGCCCTGGCGCAGTTCTTCAGCCCTCCCTCCTCCATCCTCAACACCTACGCCCGCGGCGAGGTCGAAGGGACCTATGCCACGACGTTCGGCAGCTCGACGTTCGTGCGCGTGACCGGCACCTTCTCCTACATCTCCGGCTACTCCTCCTACCTGTTCGCCACCGCGATCCTGATCCTCGCGCTCTTGAGCGCCACCCAATGGCGCTTCCGGGGACACCTCAAGACCTATCTCGCCCTGGGCATGACCTTCTTCGGCATGCTGATGACCGGATCGCGCGGGCCGGTCTTCACCCTTGCCCTGCTCTTCCCCCTCTACTGGTACCTCGCGGTGGTGCGCGAACGCCAGGGGGGTGCGACCTTCGGCCGGCTGCTGCTCGGGCTCGCCCTGGTCGCGGCCTTCCTCAACAACGCCGGGCAGCAGGCGCTCGGCGCCTTCGAAGGCCGGGCCCGCGGCTCCGAGGACGTCGCCTCCCGCTTCACCGCCCCGTTCATCGCTCCTTTTGCGATTCTTTCCGACGCCGGCCTCTTCGGCTACGGCATCGGAGCGACGCACCAGACCGCCGCGGCGGTCACCAAGGGGATCGTCCCCTACAGCTGGCTCCACGGTCTTGTCACCGAGGTCGAGTCCGGCCGGATCATGCTCGAGCTGGGCCCCCTGGGCTTCCTCCTCGTCTACTGGATCCGCTTCTACCTCGTCTTCTTCGCCCTGCTCCAGGTCTTCAAGCTGCGCACGGTCTTCCACCGCGGGGTCGCGATCTCCGCCTTTCTCTTCTTCCTCGCCCAGCTGCCCGGCGGCATGGTGTTCGACGTCACCGCGGACGTCTATTACTGGTTCTTCGCCGGCCTCCTGATGACGGTGATGCGGCTCGACGTGCCGGCGGGCGTGGTGGCGCCCCGCGCCGTCCGTCCGGCGCGGACCGCGATCCCCCGCCGGCCGGCCGTTCCCGCTCTGCCAAGCCGATGAAAGTCCTCGTGACCCATCCCGGCCGCCAGCATTCGCACCAGGCCGCCTTAGCCCTCGACGCGGCGGGTCTGCTCGCCGGCTACTGGGCCGGCGTCCCCGCGCTGGCGGAACAGGTGGCACGGGTTCCCACCTTCCTGCGCCGGCGCCTCGGCCGCTACGATCCCGTGCCGCTCGATCCCGCCCGGGTGGTCTGGCACCCCGAGACCCCGGCCCTGCGCCGGCTCGGCGACCGGCTCCTGCCCCAGCGCGGCGCGGCCCGGGTCGACCTCTGGGCCTGCCGGCGGTTCGATCGCTGGGCGGCGCGGCGGCTGGCGCACCGCCCGGCGGAATCTCCCGAGGCTCCGGACGCCGTCCTCGCCTGCGAGATCTCGGCCCTGACCACCTTCGCCGCCGCGCGCCGGCTGGGGATGACGACGATCCTCGATGCTCCCTCGCTCCACCACCGCGCCCAGGACCGACTGCACGGCACCACCGACTCGCCCTCCCTGCATCGCCGGGTGACCCGGGTCAAGGACCTGGAGATCGAGCTCGCCGATCACATCCTCACCGTCTCCGAGCTGGCGCGGGAAACCTACCTGGAAGCCGGGGTGGCGCCCGAGCGGGTGCATGCCGTGATGCTGGGGGCCGACATCGGTCTGTTCACCCCGGCCCCGCCGGGAACGGCGGAGAAGAGAGGCGACCTCGTCTTTCTCTTCTGCGGCGCGACGATCCACCGCAAGGGTTTCGATCTCCTGCTCGACGCCTTCGAGCGGGTGCGCGCGGCGGAACCCGGAGTGCGCTTGCGGATCGTCGGCCCGCGCGGCGACGCCTTCGGCCGGCTCGCAGGGAGAACGGCGGGGATCTCGGTCACCGGGCCGGTCGCCCAGCGCGAGCTGGCCGACGAGCTCCGCCAGGCCGACTGCCTGGTCCTCCCGTCGCGCAACGACTCTTACGGTATGGTGGTGGCCGAGGCCCTGGCCTCTGGAATCCCGGTGCTGATCTCGGACATGGTGGGCGCCAAGGCCCTGGTCGAACCGGGGAGGAACGGTTGGATCGTCCCCGCCGGGGATGCCACCGCCCTCGCCGAGCGGATGCTCGGATGCGCCCGAAACCGCGATGCCGTGCGCGGAATGCGCGAGGCCTGCCGGCGCTCGGCCGAGGCGGCGACCTGGCCGGCCTACCGCCGCCGCTTCGTCGAGCTGGTCCGCGGGCTCGTCCCGGAGAGGGAGCGGTGAGGGTCCTCCACGTCGTCCCCACCTACCTGCCGGCCTGGCGCCATGGCGGGCCGATCCTCGCCGTCCACGGCCTGGCGAAAGCGCTCGCGGCACGCGGTCACGCGGTCACCGTCTTCACCACCGACGTCCATGGGGCCGAGCGGCTGGACGTCCCCCTCGCCACGCCGGTTCCGATCGACGGGGTCTCCGTTCAATACTTCCCCGTGCGCTTACCCCGCCGGCTCTATCGGTCACCTGCCCTGGCAGCCGCCCTCGCCCGCCAGCTGCCGGAGATCGATCTCGTGCACCTGCATTCAGTCTTCCTCTGGCCGACCTTCACCGCCGCCCGCGCCGCCTGCCGCGCCGGGGTGCCCTATCTCCTGGCACCGCGCGGCATGTTGGTCGGCGACCTGCTGCGCCGCCGCGGCCGGCTGCGCAAACGCCTGTGGATCGAGCTCGTCGAGCGGCGCACGATCGCGCGGGCGGCGGGGCTTCATGTCACCAGCGAGCTGGAGGCGGCGGAGGTCGCCCGGCTCGGCCTCTCCCTCCCCCCCCTCCACCTCGTGCCCAACGGGGTCGAGCCCGCGAACCTGCCGGCGAACGCCGTTCTCTCCCCCGCCGTTCGTGCGGCGCTCGCCCGGCCTCCCCTCCTCCTCTACCTCGGGCGGGTGAGCTGGAAGAAGGGGCTCGATCGCCTGCTCCCGGCCCTCGCCCAGGTCCCCGGGGCGACCCTGGCCATCGCCGGCAACGACGAGGAGGATTACCAGGGTCGGCTGGAGCGGCTCGCCCAGGAGGCCGGAGTAACGGAACGGGTGCTTTTCCTGGGCGGCGTGCACGGCGCGGACAAGGCCGCCCTCCTCCACGGTGCCGCCGCGCTCGTCCTCCCCTCCTACTCGGAGAACTTCGGCAACGCCGTCCTGGAGGCGATGGCCGCGGGCCGCCCCGTCGTCGTCACCTCGGAGGTGGGGCTCGCCGGGGTGGTCGAGGAGACCGGGGCCGGCCTCGTCGCGGCCGGCGATCCCGCCGTGCTGGGGGCCGCCCTGCGGGAGCTGCTGGCCGATCCCGAACGCTGCCGGGAGATGGGCCGGCGGGGAGCGGAAGCGGCCGAGCAACGCTTCGGCTGGGGAGGGATCGCAGCCCGGATGGAGGAGGTCTACTCCGCCGTCCTCGCCGGCCGGAGGGCAGCGCCGTGAGGATCACCTTCCTGGTCGAGCGGCCGACCCAGTTCGAGGCCCCGTTCTTCCGTTACGTGGCGCAGGCGGCGGGTACCTCCGGGGACGAGCACGAGCTGCGCGTCCTCTTCACCGGCGAGGAGGTCGGCCGCCCGGTCTTCGACCCCGAGCTGGGGCAAGAAATCGCCTGGGGATTCGACCTCCTCGCCGGCTACCCCCACGCGATCGTCCCGGCGCGCGGCCGGGGCCGCTGGCTCGCCCGCGCGATCTCCCGCGAGAGCTGCGACCTGCTGATCGTCAACGGCTATACCCGATGGGTTTACCTGCTCGCGGCGGCCCTCGCCCGGCGCGCCGGGGTCCCCACGGCCCTGCGCCTCGACTCCGTCCTCTGGGACGCCGCCGCCGGCCCGGGGAGGGGCAAGCCGCTCCTCTTCTCGCTCCTGCTGCTCCCTCTCTTCGACCTCTTCCTGGGGGTGGGGACCCTGACCCTCGACTACCTCACCGCCTGCGGTGTCCCGGCCGAGCGGAGGGGCCTCTTCCCCTACGCGGTGGACGTCGAACACTTCCGCGCCGCCTCCCATCTGGGTGCCGACGAACGAGCAGCGGCCCGCGAGCGGCTCGGGATGCCCGCCGGCTCGAACGGCGCGAAGGCCGTGCTCGCCGTCGCCAAGCTCGCCCCGCGCGAGGCGCCGTGGGATCTTCTCCGCGCCCTCCCGTTCCTTCCAGGCGACGTACGCCTGCTCCTGGCCGGGGATGGCCCGGCGCGGGCCGATCTCGAGAGACTGGCCGCCGAGCTCGGCCCAGACCGGGTCCGCTTCCTGGGCTATGTCCCGTATGGCGAGCTCCCCGCGCTCTACGCCGCCGCCGACCTCTTCGTCCATCCGGTCCGCGAGGAGCGCTGGGGCGTCTCGGTCGCCGAGGCGCTCGCCTGCGGCCTGCCGGTCGTCACCTCCTCGCGGGTCGGGGCCGCCCACGACCTCGTGATCCCGGGGGGAAACGGCGCGGTCTACCCGGCCGGCGAGCCGCGACAGCTGGCGCAGTGCATCGCGGAGGCCCTCGCCCTCGACCCCGGGCGGATCGCGGCGACGAGCCGCGCGGTCCTCGCCCGCTGGGACTACCCCGCCGCCTGGCGGTCGCTCGCCGAGGCCACCGCCCGCGCCTTGGGCCCCCTCTCAGGAGACCTCGCTGGATGATCCCCCTGACCGTTCTCGTCGTCACCCGCAACGAGGAGCGAAACGTCGAGCGCTGCCTGCTTTCCGTCCACGGCTTCGCCGACCAGATCTTCGTCCTCGATTCAGAGAGCGGCGACCGGACCAGGAACCTCGCCTGCCGCTACGCCGACTCGATCGTCGAGCTGCTTTACGACCACACCCGCATCATCCCCTGGATCTTCCAGTGGGGGTTGGATCACCTGCCCATCAAGAACGAGTGGGTGCTGATCCTGGAAGCCGATCAGGCGCTGCCGCCGGACCTCCGCGCCGAGATCGCGGCGCTCCTCGACCGCGGGCGGAGCGGAGATATTGCCGAGGACGGCTTCTACATCCGCCGCCGCCAGATCTTCCGCGGCCATCCCATCCGCTTCGGCGGCTACGGCAGCAAGTACCTCCTGAAGCTGTTCCGGCGCAGCCGCTCCTCTCTCGATCCGGTCGAGCAGGACACCCGCGTCTACGTGCGCGGCAAGGTCGGCCGGCTGCGGAGGCCGCTCGAAGAATGGAACAAGAAAGAAGACGAGATCCTCTTCTACCTGGAAAAACACCTGCGCTACGCCGAGGCTTTCGCCCGCGAGGAGCTCCTCAGGCGGCGGACGAGCTTACCCTGGAAGCTCACCCCGCGCTTTTTCGGCACCGCGGACGAGAGGACCCTGTGGCTCAAAACCCGCTACTACCGAATACCACTCTTCCTGCGGCCGGCGCTCTACTTCCTCTATCGTTACTTCTTCCTGCTCGGGATTCTGGACGGCGGCACCGGCTTCCTCTTCCACTTCCTCCAGGCCTTCTGGTTCCGGCTGATCGTCGACGTTCGGCTGGCGGAGCTGCTGCGCGAGGAGACGAGGTGAGATGAGGCGCATCCTCGGTCTTTCCGCCTTCCATGCCGACGCCTCGGCCGCCGCCGTCCAAGACGGCCGCTTCGTCGCCGGAGTCGAGGAGGAGCGTTTCCGCCGGATCAAGCACTGGGCCGGCTTCCCCGAACAAGCCCTCCGTTTCTGCCTCTCCGAGCTGGGGGGAGACCTGGCCGCGGTCTCCGACCTTGCCGTGTCGCGCCAGCCGCGCGCCTACCTTCTGCGCAAGGTAGCCCTCGCCCTCACCCACCCACGGAGCCTCGGCCGCGTCGCCTCGCGGGTGAAGAACCTGGCACAGATCGGCTCGCTCGAAGAGCGCATCGCCCGCACCCTGGGGAATGGCAACCCGGGGCCTGCGCCGCGCCTCCACAGCGTCGAGCACCACCTGGCCCACATCGGCTCGGCCTTCTTCTGCTCCCCTTTCGAAGAGGCCCTCTGTCTCACCGTGGACGGCTTCGGCGACTTCGTTTCCACCATGCTGGCAGTGGGCCGGGGAAGCTCGGTCGAGGTCCTGCAGCGGGTCTGCTTCCCGCACTCGCTGGGGCTCTTCTACACCGCCCTCACCCAGTTCCTCGGCTTCCTCCATTTCGGCGACGAGTACAAGGTGATGGGGCTCGCGGCCTACGGCGAGCCCTCCTTCGCCGCCCCGCTCCGGCAGGTCGTGCCGGCGCGCCCCGACGGCACCTTCCGGCTCGACCTGCGCTACTTCCGCCACCTCTCGGAAGGGGTCGAAATGAGTTGGGAGGATGGCGCGCCGACCCAGGGGATCGTCTTCACTCCCGCGCTCGAGGCGCTGCTCGGGCCGCGGCGCCGGCCGGACGAGGCGCTCACCCAGCGGCACAAGGACCTTGCCGCCTCCCTGCAGCAGGTCTATGAGGAACGCTTCTTCGCCCTCGTGCGGGCGCTCCAGAAACGGGTGGGGTTGAAGCGGCTCACCCTGGCCGGCGGCTGCGCCATGAACTCTCTGGCGAATGGTAAGCTCTTCGGCGAGACCGACATCGAAGAGGTTTACATCCAGGCCGCGGCCGGCGACGCGGGAACGGCCCTGGGCGCCGCCCTCTACGTTCACCACGCCGTACTCGGCGGGCGCCGGGATTTCGTGATGGATCACTGCTACTGGGGGCCACGCTATGGCACGGAGGCGATCCGGCAGGCCCTCGCCGAACGGCTGCCGGAGTCCGCAGGCCGCGACGGCACCTACGGCGAGATCCGAGTGGAGACCCTGGCCGACGAGGATCGCCTGACGGCGACCACTGCCCGGGCGCTCGCCGCCGGCGCGGTCGTCGGGTGGTACCAGGGGCGTTCGGAGTGGGGGCCGCGCGCCCTGGGGAACCGCTCGATCCTCGCCGATCCAAGGCGGAGTGACATGAAAGATCTCCTGAACCTCAAGATCAAGCGCCGCGAGTCATTCCGTCCCTTCGCCCCCTCGATCCTCGAAGAGCGCACGGCGGAGTGGTTCACGATCGATTACCCCGACCCTTTCATGATCAAGGTCTATCCCATCCGCCCGGAAAAGCGGCCGCTCCTCCCGGCAGTCACCCACGTCGACGGCACCGGCCGCCTGCAGACGGTCTCGGCGCGCACCAACCCGCGCTACTGGAAGCTGATCCATGCCTTCGAGCGGGAGACCGGGGTGCCGATGCTCCTCAACACCTCCTTCAACGAAAACGAGCCGATCGTCAACACCCCCGGGGAGGCGCTCGACTGCTTCCTGCGAACCCGCATGGACCGCTTGGTCCTTGGCAACGTCGTGATCGCTCGCTTCTGAGGTGAAGCCATGGTGAAACGTCTGCTGCGCGTCGTGGGCGGTTCGCTCCTCGGGTTCTTCGTCGTCTGGATCCTCGTCGAGGGTTTGAGCAGCATTGCCTATTTCACCATCCGCCTGATCCGCGATCGCGCCATCGCCGAGGAGCGGCACACCCGCTACGACCCCGACCTCGGTTGGATCAACCTCCCCAACCTCCACGTCGCGGACATGTACGGGCCGGGCATCGATCTCCAGACGAACGCCCAGTCCTTCCGCAACCGTCAGGACATTCCAGCCCAAGCCCCGCCGGGCACGCTGCGGTTCCTCTGCTCCGGTGACTCCTTTACCCTGGGCTACGGCGTGAGCAACGATCACACCTGGTGCCAGGCTCTCGCCAGCTATGACCGGCGCTTCGAAGCGGTCAACATGGGGCAGGGAGGGTACGGCTTCGATCAGGCGTTCCTCTGGTTCCGGCGCGACGGGGCTCGCCTCGACCACCAGCTCCATCTCTTCGCCTTCATCACGGAAGACTTCCAGCGCATGCGGAGCGATCGTTTCATCGGCTACGGCAAACCGCTCCTGCATCTGGACGGCGGAGAGCTGGTGGTCGGCAACGTGCCGGTACCGCGGCGCATCCCTGTCTTTTCCTGGCTGGCCGCCCACCGTGGACATCTCGCCAACCTGGCCTCGGTGCACCTCGGCCAAGCCGTCGCCGGCAAATTAGGCACGAACCGGCAGAGCCTGCCGGCGGCCGACGACCGCACATGGCAGCCGGTGGTGCGGAAAATCGTCGAGGAGCTCGTCGCGCTCAACCGCGCCAAGGGCAGCCGCCTCGTCCTCGTCCACCTGCCCACCCGGCAGGACTATCGCACCTGCGGCTCCGCGGGGTGGCAAGACTTCCTGGCCGAAACGTCGCGCCAGCTCGACGTGCCTCTCTTCGACCTGATTCCGGACCTGGGCGCGCTGCCTCCCGGAGAGGTCGACGGGATGTTCCTCGCGCCCGGCCAGGTGCAGTACTTCGGCGCCGCGGGGCACTACACCGAGCGGGGCAACGCCTGGGTCGCGAGCCTCCTCTACGCCCGGTTGAAGGCTCTCCCGGGAGGGATCTGAAGCCGTGGAGACCGCGTCGTGATCGCCCACCTGCTGCACCGCCTGGCCAAAGCCCAGATGAATTACCAGCACCCGTTCGGCCTCCTGGCCCAGCGCCTCCTCGGCCGCCGGATCGTCACCGTCACCGACCGGGCGACGGGCCTCCGTTTCCGCTGCCGGCGGGGCGCCGACCGGATGCTCGGCGAGATCTTCCACTCCCAGATCTACGACATCCCGACCGCGCCGGTCGAGAGCGGCGACGTGGTGGTCGACGTGGGCGCCAACCACGGTTTCACCAGCTGCTACTTCGCGCAGCGCGGTGCGACGGTGATCGCCTTCGAGCCCGATCCCGCCACCTACGGCTTTCTCGAGGCCAACGTCGCGGCCAACCGGCTGACCGACCGGATCCGCACCTTCCCCTCTGCCGTGGCCGGGCAGGAAGGGATCGCCCGGCTGCAGACAGCGGACGAGTTGGGGGGCGGCATGAGCACCCTCAACGATCAATTCGCCAACGCCCACGGATTGACGATCACGGGCACCGTCTCCGTGCGCACCGAGAGCCTCCCTGCGATCTTCTCCCGCCTGGAGCTCGATCGGGTCCGGCTCTTGAAGCTCGACTGCGAGGGCAGCGAGCTCGACATCCTGCGCTCGCTCGACCCCGCCACCCGGGAGAAGATCGATTCGCTGGCGATCGAGTACCACCCGGAAGCCTACCCGCTGACCGAGCTCGTCGATGTCCTGCTCGGCTGGACCGGCTTCCAGCTGTCGAAAGTGGTGACCCAGGAGGTCACGAACGCCAACCTGAACGTCGTCAGCGAACGGGCCATGCGGGAGTGGGCGCGCGGGACTCGAACGGGGATGGGATGCTCCACCTGAAGGCCCGTCTCCGCCGGCTCCTCACGGCACTCCACCTCACCGGCCTCTACTCCCTCTGGCACCGGCTTCTCGCCTGGGACCCCCGGCGCCTCCGGCGCGCCGCCCGCTTCCGGCGCTGCAACCGCGCTGCCGGGGCGGACGAAATCGTCCTCCGGCCCGGCCTCCGCCTCTCGATCGACCCGCGGTCGCGCGAGCCCTTCGAATGGTTCTGCTTTCGCTCGCTCGAAATGGCCGCGGAGCTCGACGCCTTCGTCCGGGAGATGGAGAAGCGCCGCCGCTTTCTCGACATTGGCGCCTGTCACGGCGTCTTCGCGCTCGCCTTCGCCCAAGGCCGGCCCGAGGCCCGCGCGCTGGCGCTCGAACCCTCCCCGCCGGCCCACGAGATCCTCGCCGGCAACGTCCTGCGCAACCATCTAAACAACGTCACCGTTCAGCAGGTAGCGGCCGGTGCCGCGCCCGGCCGGGTCCGCATGCGGCAGGTCTGGCACCACCTGGAGGCGATGCCGGCCATGCAGGAGGGACTGGCGGGACCCGCGGAGCCGGACGCGGCAGGGATCATCGAGCTGCCGGTGACGACCGTGGACGATCTCTGCGCCGGGCTCGGCTTTGCGCCAGACCTGATGAAGATTGACGTCGAGGGCTACGAGCTGGCGGTGCTCGCAGGCGCCCGGCAGACGCTGGCGCGCAACCGTCCCCGGCTCTTCCTGGAGCTCCATCCCGATCGCTTGCGCGAGCTGGGCGGCTCGGCGCGGGAGGTCGTCGGCCTGCTCGAAAGCCTCGGCTACCGCTTCCTGAGCCTCACCGGCACGCCGCTCCGCCCGGCGGCGGTGGCGGCGCGCGAGTCGGTCTCGCGGATCGTCTGCGCGGCGGACTAGCGGCCGAAGAGCCGGGCGAGGCGGCGGCGAGCCTCGGTCCTGGCGAGCCCCCAGGGGGTCAGGCGCGAAGCCGGGAAACTCGCCATCGCGACCGGCTCGGCCGGCACCGGCCGGTCGCCCAGGGTCCGGACGAGCGGCCCGAGCAGCGCCCGCCGCGGGCTGACGAAATGGAGGGCGACCGCCCCCGCGTCCGGCTCCCGGCCGGGGACGGGAAAGCTCGCCAGCCGGGGATCGAGCAGCCGGCAGCCGGCCGTCCCGCCGAGGAGCGCCCAGGCGGTCTGTTCCACCCAGACCGGCGCGAAGCGGTACTCCGGGCGCCCGAGGAACCATTCGACGAGATCGGGATCGAAGCGATCCGTGCGGAAGCCGACGATCCCGGAATTGACCCGGGCGGCGAGGCGCAGGCGCGGCTCCCCGAGCAGGTGCCAGGAGCGGACCGAGTAGGCGTTCTGCGGATCGCTCATGAAGAGGGCGCCGGCACCCTCCGGCCATGCGAAGAGGCCGGAGAACGGGCGCAGGAAAAGGATGTCCGAATCGCAGTAGGCGAGCTCTCCGCCCGGGGCGAGGAGGGCGACGTCCAGGAGCTTCAGGCCCAGCGGGTTGTCGCGGCGGAAGGCGCGCGCGGCAGGGCGGGTGGCGAGGAGGTCGGCCAGCCGCTCGTCGGCTTCCGAACGCGACACCAGGGCCGGCTCGGCCAATCCCGCCGCCAGGCGCTCCCGGTCCTCCGCGGTCAGCGAGCCGTCGTCGTGCACCGTCAGGCGGAGCGGCTCGGCCGAGTACCGCAGGAGGCTCCCCAGGCAGAGGAGGGCCATCTCCACGTGGGCGTGGCCCAGGAGGGTGCTGACCTCGCGTGGTGCCGTCCTTGGAACCATTCCGCTGATTCTATGCCCTTCGCCATGTTAGACTTCCGTCACCCGCTCACCCCGTGATCGAGCCGCATCTAGGGAGATTTGGTCCATGGATTGGAAGCAAAAGAGGGTCCTCGTCACCGGTGGAGCCTCGTTCATCAGCTCGCACCTGATCGACCTCCTGGTCGAGAAGGGGACACGGCACATCCGGGTGGTCGACGACCTGTCGAGCGGCCACCTCGCCAATATTCAGCCGCACCTCGACTCGGGAGTGGTCGAGATGCTGGAGGCCGACCTCCTGACCCCCGGCGTGCCCCAGCGGGCGGTCGAGGGCATGCAGGTCGTCTTCCACCTGGCGGCCATCCATGGCGGCCGCGGCTTCGTCGACCTGCACCAGGCCGCCTGCGCCCAGAACCTCGCCCTGGACGGCATGCTGATCAAGGCCGCCCATGAGGCCAAAGTCGAAAAGTTCGTCTTCGCCTCCTCGGGCTGCGTCTACCCCAACTACCTGCAGGGGGACGTGACGCAGGAGCTGTACTTGAAGGAGGAGATGGTCGGTCCGCCCTACGAGGCCGACAACCTCTACGGCTGGGCCAAGCTGATGACCGAGATGACGCTCGCCGCCTACTACCGGGACCTCGGCTTCAAGTCGGCCTCCTGCCGTTTCTTCACCGTCTACGGCGAGCGCGGGGTGGAGAACCACGCCGTCATCGCCATGATCGCCCGCGCCTTCGTGCGCCAGGACCCCTTTGAGGTCTGGGGGGACGGCACCCAGATCCGCAACTGGACCTACGTCGGCGACATCGTCCGCGGCATGGTCCTGGCGGCCGAGACGATCGACGACGGCACCGCGATCAACCTGGGGACCGAGGAGCGGACGCGGGTGATCGACGCCGTCCGCGAGGTGCTGCGCTACACCGGCCACAGCGCCGAAATTAAATTCCTGCCTCACATGCCCACCGGCCCGCTCAACCGGGTGGCGAGCAATCGGCTGGCCAAAGAGCTCCTCGGCTGGGAGCCGCGGATGCGGTTCATGGACGGCCTGCACACGACGATCGACTGGTACTTCGCCACCCGGGAGCGCGAGACGGTCGGCGGCTACCTGGCCGAGATGCTCACCGAGCGGTAGGAGAGCGGTTGAGCGCCGGCGATCCCGCGAGGGTCCACTTCCAGGGCTTGAACAGCCTGCGGTTCCTCGCCGCCTTCTTCGTCGTCCTCGGCCACGTCCCGCTCAACCAGGAGAGCGTCGGGCTCCCCCATCCCAACAGCGCGGCCTTCTTCTATCGCGGCGCCTTCGCCGTCTCCTTCTTCTTCGCCCTCTCCGGCTTCCTCATCACCTATCTGCTCCTCGACGAGAGGCGGCGGACCGGCGACGTCCACGTCCGCCGCTTCTACCTGCGCCGGGTCTGCCGCATCTGGCCGCTCTACTTCGCCGTCGTCTTCTTCGGCCTCTTCTTCTACAACGGCCTGCTGCCCCTCCTCGGGATGCCCTACCGGGTCGAGTACCGGCTGGGGACCGCTCTCGTCCTCTACAGCCTGCTCCTCCCCAACCTGATGAACAGCCTCTATACCGTGGGCGGCATCCTGAATCCCAGCTGGTCGATCGGGGTCGAGGAACAGTTCTACCTGCTCTGGGCGCCGGCGGTGAAACGGGTGCGGGAGCACCTCCCCGCCCTCTGCTGGGCGATCTTCGGCCTCTCCTTCGTCCTCTTCTGTCTCAACCATTACGACGCCTTCGGCCCCTACGAGTGGAAGAAGTTCGTCGGCCAACTCAAATTCCACTTCATGGCGGCGGGGGCGCTCGCGGCCTGGTTCCTCGACCGGCGGCGGGCGGCCCTCCTGCGCTTACCACCCTTCGCCAGCCGTCTCCTCCAACTCGTCCTCTTCGCCCTGCTCGCCGACTACTACCTGGTGAATGTCATCCCCTGGGGCTGGCTGGGCGAGGAGGTCCTGCAGATCGTCCTCTACACCTGGATCATCGTCGACCTCGCCGCCAACCCGAGAAACGTCCTGCCGATCGACAACAAGGTCTTCGACTACCTGGGGACGATCTCCTACGGGATCTACATGCTCCACATGCCCGCCATCTACGCCACCTCGACCCTTTTCAAGGTCACGGCATGGTGGCACGGTCACCTGGTGCTCTACTGTCTCGGCTACTACGGGCTCGTCTTCACCCTGACCTTCCTCCTCGCCCACCTCTCCTATCGCTGGTTCGAGCTCCCCTTCCTGCGCCTCAAAGACCGACGGTTCTCGCTCCTTCCGCCGGCGCCCGCGCCCCCCGCGAGCACCCCCATGGCGACCTCGGTCTAGGGGCGGTAGGCGACCGTGCACCGGCTGGTCTACCTCTGCGACTGGCTCCCCCCGGACTTCGGCGCCGTGGGCCAGTACAGCCTCCTCTTCGCCCGCCAGCGGGCCGCGGCGGGTGAGGACGTGGTGCTCGCCGGCCTCTCCTCCACCGCCGGTAGGGCGACCGAGGAGACGGTGGGGACCGGGCGCCTGCGCATCGTGCGGCGGCAGGCTCCCGCCTACGATCGGGCGAACCTCCGCGCCCGCGCCCTGTGGACCGCCCGCACCAACCTCGGGCTCCTGTGGGGCGTGCGCCGCGAGCTGATCGCTGCCGACGAGATCCTCTTCACCGGCAGCCCGCCGTTTCTGCTTCAGCTCGTGGCGCCGCTCAATTTCTTCCTGCGCAAACGGCTGGTCTATCGGATTACCGATTTCCATCCCGAGTGTCTGATGGCGGAAATCGCGGAACGGGGCCGGGTGCCCTGGGGCCTTTCCACCTTCTACCGGCTGACCGTGCGGTTGAGGAGGCGGGTCGACCGCTTCGAGGTCCTCGGTGAGGACCAGCGGCGGCGCCTGCACGAGATCGGGATTCCGGACGAGCGGATCGTCCTCACGCGCGATCCCTCACCGGTCGAGATCCCCCCCGGCACCGAACCGCTCGACCGGCCGCCCGAGCTCGCCGGCCGCTGTCTGCTCCTCTACTCCGGCAATTTCGGGGTCGCCCACGACCACGAGACCTTCGTCGCCGGCTATCGCCTCCACCACCGCCAGGGCTCCGGCCGGGTCGGGCTCTGGCTGAACGCTACCGGCGCGAAGGCTGATCTCGTCGAGAGCGCCCTCCGCCAGGAGGGGCTCCCGGTCCACCGCAGCCGCCCCCTCCCCCTGGATCTCCTGCCGCGCCTCCTCGTCACTCCGGACGCCCACCTCATCACCCTGCGCGACGCCTTCGTCGGCTACGTCCTGCCGTCCAAGGTCTACGGCTGCCTGGCCTCGGGCCGGGACGTCCTCTACGTCGGCAGCCCCGGCTCGGACGTCCATCTGCTCAGCTCCGAGGCCCTGCCGAAGGAGGAGGGCTACTTCCGGGTCGACACCGGGGACGCCGAGGGGGTGGCCCGCGCGCTGGAGGCGATCGCCGACCGGGTGGGGATCTCAGCCCCGAAGGGGCGACGGTAGACCAGGATGACCGTCGCCCCTTCGGGGCTTTTGGTTTCTTGGGGTTCCCCTACCTGGGGCTGGCGCCCCAGGCTCTACGCCGCCGCCCCTTCAGGGCTACTTTGGTTTCGATCTCCCTACTTCTGACTCTGGTTCCCCCATCTTTTGCCAGAATCCCCCTCCCCACCCTGTGGCTCCCCACTTCTGGCCTGGAGTCCCCCATCTTTCGTCAGAATCCCCCTCCCCCATCCTGTAGCTCCCCATTTCTGATCTGGAGTCCCCCATCTTTCGCCAGAATCCCCCTCCCCCACCCTGTAGCTCCCCATTTCTGGCCTGGAGTCCCCCATTTTTCGCCAGAATCCCCCTCCCCCATCCTGTAGCTCCCCATTTCTGACCTGGAGTCCCCCATTTCTCGCCAGAATCCCCTCCCCTACCCTGTAGCTCCCCATTTCTGGCCTGAAGCTCCCCATCTTTCGCCAAAAACCCCCGCTCCGGGCGCGGCTAGGCCCGGCCGTCGCGGAGCTTGAAGACCTCCACCACCCGTTTCCCCAGGGCGCACAGGTCTTCGAGGCGCTTCGTGACCATCGCCTCGACGATGGCGGGGTCCACCTTCCGGTACTCGTAGAGGGCGATGTTCCGGAAACCCCCCATCTTCCGCAGCCGCTCCGCCAGGTCGCGGTCGATCACCCCTTCCTGGTTGAGGAGGGTGAACAGGGCGGCCGTCGAGTCGGGGATGCCGTAGCCCTCCTCGGCCACGACGTGCGCCGCGAGACCGATCGCGGCCTGGATCGCGCGCTGGAGGTTGAGCGCGATGATGTCGTCGGCGTCGATCGGCGCCATCTCCTCCCGCCTCGCCCGGGCGTCGGCGATCCGCCGCACGCAGCGTTCGAGGATGTCGAGCTTGGCGAGGACGATGTCAGGGTCGATCACCGGCCACCCGTTCGAGGAGAGCCCGCTCGGCCTCCCGGCGCACGATCTTCAAGTCGTCGTAGAGGGAGACGACGCGGCTGAAGAAGGCCGCGCGGCGGGCGGGGTTGCGGTCGACCCGGAGCCGGCCGTGCCGCAGCACCTGCCGGGCGAGGACCGGCGGGGCCTGATCGAGGTCGATCAGGTCCACGTCCCGGCCGAGGAGCCCGCCGAGGTCGACGGCCGCCTCGAACCGCTCGCGCGTCGTAGGCGGGCGCGCGAAGAGCACCCCCAGGTCGACGTCCGATTCCGGCCGGGCCGTACCCCGGGCCCAGGAGCCGAAGAGCCACAGGGCGTCCACCCCGTACCGCCGGTCGAGCTCGGCGATCGCACTCTCCAGACCCTCGGGTTCCATGCCCGCATCGTACCAGACCGGATCACCGTGATCGGCGCGCCGAGACATTCCATGACGCTTCGGCTATACTCAACCTAACTTAACTAGCGATCGTCAAACGATCTTGTCGTTTTTAGGAGGCATGGCTTGATCGAGGCCATGGGTATGACTTACATTTTTCTATACGCTTTCGGGGCTGTCGTCCTCGCCGGTCTGGTGACCAACCTGCTGGTCCCCACCATCACCCGCCTGGCCCTCACCCTGCGCGCCGTGGACCACCCCGGCGAGCGCCGGCACCAGAACGGGACCGTGCCGCGACTGGGCGGCGTCGCCATCGCCTGCGGGATCGCCGTGGCCGCCGGAGCGGCGGCCATCGCCCGCTGGAGCGAGTGGGGCGCCCACATCCCGCGCGGCGAGGTCCTCGCCCTGGCCCTCGGCACCACCCTGGTCTTCCTGGTCGGCGTCGTCGACGACCTGGTCGGGGTCTCGCCGCTCAAGAAGCTCCTCTTCGAGGTCGTCGCCGCCTGGCTGCTGGTGCGGGTGGGCTGGTCGTTCGAGGTGCTGCGGCTCCCCGGCCTGGGCGAGGTGCACCTCGGCCTCTTCGGCTCCGTCCTCTCGCTCTTCTGGATCGCCGGCGTCACCAACGCCATCAACCTGATCGACGGCCTGGACGGCCTCGCCGGCGGCGTCGTCACCATCATCTCGACCAGCCTCCTCGTCTATGCCGGCCTGCAAGGGAACCCCGGCTCGGTCATCCTGATGGCGGCGACCGCCGGCGCCTGCCTGGGCTTCCTGCGCCACAACTGGGAGCCGGCCCGCATCTTCATGGGCGACTCGGGAGCGTTGACTCTCGGCTTCCTCTTGGGCGCGGTCTCCATCCACTCCTCGCTCAAGGCCCCGGCCGCGGTCGCCATCCTCGTCCCCATCCTCGCCCTGGGGGTGCCGGTGATGGACACCCTCCTGGTCATGGTGGTCCGCTTCCTCGACCGCCCGCAGGGTCCGGTGACCTCCCGGTTCCTGCGCATGTTCAGCGCCGACCGCAACCACCTCCACCACCTGCTCGCCCACTTCGGCAGCCGGCGCTCGCGCATCGTGGGGGTGATCTACGTCCTGGTCCTGGGCTTCTGCAGCCTGGCCCTGCTCGTCGCCGCGACCGGGGATTCGGTTTTGGGCATCACCCTCGTTCTCGTCGAGTTCGCCGTGATCCTTGCCATCCGCCAGATGGGTCTCGCCCTGGAGGCCCGGCGGATCTCCCGCAAACAGCGGGACGACCTCAAGAGCGAGGTGCTGGGCCAGACCGAAGAACCCCTTCCCAAGCCCGCCGTCGTCCGCGCCTTCCGGCGCTGAGGCTGGATGCCCGGCGCATCGGAGAGCGGCTCCGCGGTGGCACCTCCGGCTCGCCTCCCGGAGGTGCCACTGGGGAAAGGAAGTCTGCAACCGCTTTAGAACGGCGCGTGATCCAGGTACAGGCAGACGTCCGTCACGCGGGCATACTCGACGTAGTCGACATAGACCAGGTTGACGATCTGGCCGAAGGAGTTGGGGATCCGGAGCTCGGTGATCGCCTGCCCCAGGTTGCGGTTGGCCGGCTTCGAGGCGGCCCAGACGTCGGTCGGCGGGGTGAGCGTCCAGGAGAGGAGGAAGAGGTCGCAGGGGACGTTCGTCTTCTTCTCGCAGAAGCCGTTGTACTTGGCGAACTTGGCGAACTGGTCCTGCTTCATGGTGTCGTAGGAGAGGGTGTCCGCGTACTGATCGAAGACGCGCAGGTCGCCCACCTCGGGATTGCCCGAGCTCCAGTCCCGATAGACCCAGATGCCGCTCTGCGGGTTCTTCACCGGGTAGTCGCCGTCGCAGACCACCAGGGCCACTCCGGCGCCCGCGAGATAGCTTCCCAGGGTGACGTCGGCGAGCCGCTTGCCGGCGGGCAGCGATTTGTAGAGCCAGGCGCCGATCGTGTCGTTGATCTGCTTGACCAGGGTCTTGTAGACGTCGTCGCTGAAGTTGTCGTAGTGCGAGAACTTGAAGATGGCGAGCTCTTTGTGGCCCTCGCTCAGGAATTTCTTGATGTCGTTCAGGACGTCCTGGAGCAGCGGCCCGGTGATCGGTCCGTGGGTGATGTAGAGCTTGCCGCCGCTCCATTTGGGACGCAGGTCGAAGTAGCGGATGCCGTCGGCGAGTTGGCCGTAGATCGACAGGTCCTGGGTCTTGCCCAGCGTCGCCAGGCCGCCCAGGTACATGCCGGAGTCGTGCGAGGCGGGGAGGGCGAGCTGCTTCAAGGTCCTGTCCTTGAGCTGGGGCAGGCGCTGCTCCATCCACCGCGCCCGGTCGGTGACGAGCGAGGTCGAGAACCACACGGTGCCGAAAGTCTCGGACTGGTGGACCTGGATGGCGAGCCGGCCGTTGGTCGCCACCGACGGGCGCCGCCCATCGTCGAAGTTCGTGCTCCCCGACCAGGCGATCGTGTTGCCGGAGACCGTCCCCACCCGCCGCCAGAGCGTCCCCCCAGCCTGTGACTTGTGCACCTCGACGACGAAACCGTCGTCGGTCAGCGCCACCGCGGGCTCGACACCGTCGTCGTACTGGTAGCTCGGACCCCAGTTGACCTTGTCCCCCGCCACCCGCCCGACGTGATACCAGAGGGTGTCGTGGCTCTGCGACTTGTGCACCTCGACGACCAATCCCTGGTTGTTGAGCGCGACCGCGGGGGTCACCCCGTCGTCGTACTGCTGGCTCCCCCCGAAGTCCACCTTGCTGCCGTTGACCTTCCCCACGTGGTACCAGAGCGTATTCTTCGCCTCCGACTTGTGGACCTCGACCACGACGCCGCCGTCGTTGACCGCCACGCGGGGTTCGACTCCGTCATCGTACTTCTGGCTGCCGCCCCAGGAGACCGATTTCCCCGCGACGGTGCCGACGTGGTACCACAGGGTGTTGGCCGCTTGCGACTTGTGGACTTCGACGGCGACGCTCTTGTTGTTGAGGGCCACCGCGGGTCTCACCCCGTCGTCGTATTTCTTGCTGCCACCCCAGTCGACCGTCGCCTGGTTGGGAGTCCCGACGCGGTACCAGAGGGTGTTGAAGGTCTCCGACTCGTGCACCTCGACGATCGCGCTGTTGTTGATCGCAACGTTCGGCCTGCTCCCGTCGTCGTACTGGACCGCCAGACCCAGATCCACATCTCTCATGGTCTTCCTCTCCCGTCGATTCGTGGAGCGCGTACGCTCCAGGTTCCGGGCACCTGCCTTCGCTCATCGAAGACCGCGCCACGGGAGGCCTTCCTGCGCAAGCGGCGTACCCGCGCCGGAACCGGCGACACGCCTTCCCCAGAGCACTCAAAACAAAGGGGTTGCTCGATGGTGCAGGAACTCGGGGAGAGCCGGTCTCGCCGATCGGATAGACGCCACCCGCCGATCGGATAGACGCCACCCGCCGATCGGATAGAGTGCCGCCGGCGGCTGCAGGCGCGGACGCAGGCCGAGGTTCTTGATCAGGCGGTGGAGGTAGTTGGGGTGGATGCCCAGGAGCTCGGCGGCGCGGGTGACGTTGTCGCCGGCCTGCTCGATCGCCCCGAGCACCAGCTCCTCCTTCAAGCGCAGGACCGCCTCGTGGTACGGGGCGACCGGTCCGGACGAACGCTTGCCGCCGGCCTCGATCACCGCCTCGGGGAGGTCCTCCGGCCGCAGCCCGTCCCCCTCTCCCAGGACCAGCGCCCGCTCGACGGCGTTGGCGAGCTCGCGCACGTTGCCCGGCCAGCTGTAGCGCAGCAGGCCGTCCAGGGCCTCCGGGGTGAACGTCGCGGCGGGGCGGCCGAGCCGCGGCCCCAGGCGGGCGGCGAAGTGCCGGGCGAGGAGGGGGATGTCCTCCCGCCGCTCGCGCAGCGGCGGCAGCTCGAGAGCGAGGACGTTCAGGCGATAGTAGAGGTCGGCGCGGAAGCTCCCCGCGGCCACCCCGGCCTCCAGGTCGCGGTTGGTGGCGGCGATCACCCGCACGTCGACCTTGATGGTGCGCGTGTTCCCCACCCGTTCCAGCTCGCGCTCCTGGAGCGCGCGGAGGAGCCGGGCCTGGAGGTGGATAGGGATCTCTCCCACCTCGTCCAAGAAGAGGGTGCCGCCGTCCGCCGCCTCGAACTTGCCGATCTTCTGCGCCACGGCCCCCGTGAAGGCCCCCTTCTCGTGGCCGAAGAGCTCGCTTTCGAAGAGCGTCTCCGAGAGCGTCGCGCAGTTGATGGCGATGAACGGTCCGCCGGCGCGCGGGCCCGCCTGGTGGATCGCCCGGGCGGCCAGCTCCTTGCCGGTGCCGCTCTCGCCGCGCAGGAGGACGGTCGAGTCGGTGGGCGCCACCCGGGCGAGAAAATTGCGGACGGCGACGAGGCGCGGGCTTTCCCCCACGAGACCGCCACCCAGGACCCCGGCCGCGGTGGCGCGCCGCTCCGCCTCCAGCTGTTCGAGCCGGCGGGCGTTGGCGAGAGCCGGCGCGGCGAGACCGGCCACTGCGGTCGCCAGCTCCAGGTGGCCGCGGTCGAAGCGCACCGGGCCGCCGGTCTCGGGGGAATCGAGATAGAGGAGCCCCAGGGCGCGGTCCAGGTGGAGCACCGGAACGGCGAGGAGCGAGCGCAGGCGGGCCGCGCGCACGCTCGCCGCCTCCCCCAGCTCGGGGGTGCGCAGAACGTCGTTGGCGAGCAGGCCGGTCCGCTCCCCGAGCACCCGGGCCACCACCGTGCGACTCACCGGAAAAGGCCGCGCCGAGCCGCTCCGGCGTTCGAGGGTGTAGGCGACCGTCGGCGCGCCGTCCTCCCGGTCGAGGAGGAGAACGGCGGCGCGCTCGGCGGGCACCGCCTCCAGGAGCAGTCCCAGGAGTCGACGGCAGAGCGGCTCGACCGCCGGCAGGGCCTGGAGCAGCGCGCCGATCCGCACCAGGAGCGACAGGTCGCGCAGGAGGCGCGAGCTGGCCTCCGGTGTGGTCGGGGACCCGGAAGGTACTGGGGGCATTGCCGGCCGCAGGTAGGCGCTGTCGCGCGGCGCCAGCTGCACCGAGGTCTCGGCGCTGAGCGCGCCGTCCTCCAGCTGGACGGCGGAGCGCTCGCCCAGGGGCTCCTCGCCGACGAGGAAGAGGAGGAGCGAGCTGCCGGCGCCGATCGCGTCCCCCTCCTCCAGGGTCCGCTCGGCCACCGGCAGGCCGTTGACGAAGGTGCCGTGGCGGCTGCCCAGGTCGCGCACCACGAAGCCGCCGGCGGCTCCGGCGATCCCGGCGTCCCTCGCCACCGTGCAGTGGCGGCGCGACACCTCGAGGTCGCGGAGCTGGACGGCGCAGCCGGCCTGCCGGCCGATGGTAAGATCCTCCCCACTCAAGCTGAAGACGGACCCGGTGAGGGGCCCGGCCACCGCGACCAGCCGCGGGCGCTGCCCCGGGTGATCCTGCTCTCGGCTCGGCATGTTGGTTCGACTCCGGCGTCAGAGTCTACGCGATCGGCCGCGATCGCCAAGGGAGAAGCGATGGGAGACAAGGACAGAATCGTCGTCGAGGTCCGCTACCGGGAGGACGCCCAGGGGCCTTTCCTGGTCGTCGAGCCCGCCGCTTTCGCGCTGGGCAACGGGCAGTGGGTGGTCTGGAAATTCCTCGACGTTCCGCCCCACCTTCGTTTCGTCCCGACCCTGCACTTCGACTCGCGGCTCGGTCCCTTCCAAGTCCTGCGGACGGCGGCCGATTTCCAGGCCGTGGTGGGCAAGGGCAATACCGGTCCGGCCGCGGGCGGCCGGTACACCTACCAGGCGGCGATCGTTTTCGGCCCGACCCAGGCTCCGGAGGTCGTCGCGACGCGCGATTCCGCCTCGGTCGACAACCGCGCCACCCGCGTCGACACGACCCCCGAGGTGCGGGTGCGCTACGTCCCCGGGGAGAAGGGTGGGAGGGGACTCCTTGTCGCCGAGCCCTTCGTCCTCCAGCTGAGCGACGGCGACTCGCCGTTCTGGACCTTCTTCGACCTGCCGCCCGAGGGGTCGGTCTACCTCTACGTTTCCGCGGGACCGGAGGGCGCCCGGCACCCGCTGATCGGCCCCTTCCAGAGCCTCACCAGCCTGCGCTCCGCGGGCGGCGACCCCGCGGTGAGCCAGTTCATCGTCGCCACGGGTCAGGGAGAGAGCCCACGGGGCAGTTATACCTATCACCTGGAGCTCGTCGGCGCCGACGGCGAGGTCCTGGCGGTCGGCGACCCGGTGATCGACAACGGCGGGCCTCCTGGGTAGGGGTGGATACGGCCGCGACTAGCGCGTAGCCTTCCCGCCGTGGCCGGCAAGCCGGGCGGCCAGCTCGGCATCACTGACGAGCGGTGCGAAGGCGGCGAGCCGGAACCAGCGCGGCTGGACTCCTTTGTCGAGCGCCGCCACCGCGTTGACCAGGGCGGAGGCGCGGTCGCCGGCCAGGGCGTAGACCAGGGCCGCCAGATAGACGACCTGCGAGTCGCCGGGACTCGCCTGCAAGGTCTTCTGGGTGAGCTCGACCGCCTCGCGCGTGCGGTCCAGGTGGATGAGGCACTGGGCGCGGGTCATCTCGTCGACCGGGCTCGGCGGCGCGGCGACCCGGTTCGACTCCAACGCGGCGAGGACCCGGGCGTAGAGGTCCTTCGCCTCCCCCTCGCGGCCGAGGGCGAGGAGGGCATCGGCCAGGTTCAACCGCACGTAGACGTGCCCGGGATCGAAGGCGAGCGCCTGGTGGTAGGCCTCGACCGCCGCCGCCGGCCGGCCGAGGAGGAAGCGGCTGAGGCCGAGGTTGGTCCAGTAGCTCCGCTGCTTCGAGGTGGCGAGGAGGTCCAGGTAGAGTTGCTCGGCGCGGGAGAGGTCGCCGTAGAGGAGCTCCATCTCGGCCAGCTTCTCGCGCGCCCAGAGGTTGCCGGGCGAACGAGCGAGGAGCGCCTGGAAGTGCCCGCGCGCCGCGGCGATCCGTCCGCTCCTCGCGGTCAGGTCGGCCAGTCGATAGAGGTTCTTCCACGACGGCACCTGGGTCACCGCGGCGCTCTGCTCGGCGATCGCCTCGTCCAGAAGGCCGCGGCTCTCGGCGAGGACCGAGCGCAGGACCCGAAGCTCGGGGTCGGCCGGTTGGAGGTGCCCGAGATCGGCCAGGGCCTTCTCCGCCTCCGCCGGGCGGCCGGACGCCAGGGCGAGGCGGAAGAGCTCGGCGAGCGGCCGGGGATCGTTGGGAGCGAGCACCCGGGCCGCGGCGACGAATCGGCTGCCGCGAGCGAGGAAATCGGGAACGCGCTTCGATTGATAGAGGCTGTAGGCGCAGTGCGCCGCTTGGAGCTGGGCTTCGAGGAAGCGCGGCGAACGGCGGACGATCTCCTCCAGCCGGACGAGCTCGGGCGCGAGTGGCGACCGCCCCGCGTCGATCCGGCGGCGGACGTCGAGGAAGGCCGCGTAGTCCTCGTCGCGGACGTCGAGGTCCGGGGTGCCGGCCCGCCGGCGCGCCTCCGGATAGGCCCGTTCGAGATGGACGGCGACGGCGTCGGCCAGCAGGTGGAGGTCGCCCGGCGCGGTGGGGACCGCGAAGCCCTCGGCCCACAGCACCTGGCCGTCCGCCGCCACCCGGCGCAGGGTGAGCTGCGCCAGCTCGCCCTCCGCCCGTTCGAGCGTCGAGGAGAGCACCTCGTCCGCCGCCGCCGTCCGCGCCGCGGCGGCCGGGGCGGTGGCAGCACCGGTGCTCCCCGTACTCCCAGCGATCCCGGCCTGGGATGGATCGAGCGGCGCCAGGCCCTCGAGCGAGGTGAGCCCGGCCAGGCTGGCGACCAGAACCCCCGAGGCGGCCAGGGAGAGCCGCTCGCGGCTCTCCGGCGTCCCCGCCGTCGCCTCCACGATCTCCGGCCGCACCACCACCACCCGCCGCGGCGGCTGGACGTGGTAGCGGAGGGCCAGGCCGCCCAGGAGCCCGAGGCCGGCGAGGACCGCCACCCCCCCGGCGACCGGCAGCAGCCGATAGCGCGGCAGGAAGGAGCCCCAGGTCCCCCTTTGGCTGCTGCCGCGCCCGGCGGCCGAGGAGAGCGGAGAAGGCGGCGCCAGCGGCGCCACGATGGGGCCAAGACGCTCGGTCGGCGTCGGCAGCCCCGGCCCGGCTGTCGGCAGCTCGCTCCAGAGGCCGGCCCCCCACCCCTCATCCTCCCGGCTCGCCAGCTCCGGCCGTTCGCCGAGCGCCGCCAGCTCGCGCGCCACGGCCGCCGCGCCGGCCGGCCGGGCCGCGGGGTCCTTGGCGAGGAGCCGGCCGACGAGAGCCCCGAGCCCAGGCGGGAGATCCGGCCGCAGCTCCGCGAGCGGCACCGGCTCGACCGCGATCACCCGGCGCAGGGTGTCCGCGGGGTGCAGGCCGCGGAACGGCGGGCGGCCGGTGAGCAGCTCGTAGAGCAGGCTGCCCAGGGAGAAGAGATCGGAACGCCCATCGAGCTCGGCGCCGCTCGCCTGCTCGGGCGACATGGCATGGTAGGTCCCGACGAGCACGCCACGCCCGGTGAGCCGCTCCGCCTCGGCCGGCCCCGGCTCGGCGGGGCAGGCGAGGCCGAAATCGAGGACCTTGGCGTGTCCGGAAGGGGTGAGGATCACGTTCTCGGCCTTGAGGTCGCGGTGGACCAGGCCGGCGGCATGCGCAGCGGCGAGGCCTTCCGCGATCTCCTGCCCGAGGCGGACGGCGAGCCCCGGCGGGCAGGGGCCACCGGCCAGCAGCTCGGCCAGGGTCCGCCCCTCGACGTACTCCAGGACCACCGCGGTGATCTCCGGGTCCGCCGGGTCAAGCACGAGATCGTAGACCTGGACCAGGGCTGGATGGGAGAGCCCCGCCGCGGCCCGCGCCTCGCGGCGGAGGCGCTCGCGCCCCGCCGGATCGCCGGAATCGGGGCGCAGGCGCTTGATCGCCACCCGCCGCCCCAGGCGGTCGTCCCAGGCGAGGAAGATCTCACCCATCCCACCCCGCCCCAGCGGGCGCTCCAGCCGGTAGGCGCCCAGATAGGCTGGAGGATTCAACTCTCGGCCCGCCGGGACCGGCCGGTCAGGCGAGCCCCAACTCTTCCAGGGAGCCGGCGGAGAGCACGCGCCTGGCGAGCCGGCTCAGCTCACCGGGCGAGGTGATTGCCTCGACACGCCGGGCGGTCTCCGGCGGCAGCGCGCGGAAGCGCTCCCGCAAAAGCTCCATGAGGATCTCCTGCATGCCCTTTTGCCGTCCCTTGTCGAGACCCTTCTCCAGGCCCTCCTGCTGTCCTCTCTCGACGGCTCTCGCTTCGCGCTTCTCTGCCCATGTCATCATCGTCTGAACCTCCTTCTGACCTCGCTCGGCCAGCAGAGCCTGGAGCTCCTCCTCGGCCCTGCCATCCCATTCTAAATAGGTTGCCACGCAGTTGAACAGCAGAAATCGCTTCGCCGGGTTCAAACCCGGTGCCGCGGCGATGCGCCGCAGGCAGGCACGGCGGTCTTCGCCCGTGTCCGCGGTTGGCCACCGCATGAGCGCGGCGAGCGCCCAGGCCAGAGGCTCCGGCCGGCGGATGTACCGTTCCGCCGGAGCGCCGGAGAGGCCCAGGCTCTGGTAGCGGAAGCGGGCGATCTCTCCCATGCCCGAGCCCTCTCGGTAGACCCCGGTCTGCGGCCCGGCCGGACCGCCTCGCAGATAGAGGACCAGGCTGTGGACCGGCAGATCGTGCCGCAGGCCGAGCACCCGGTTGTACCGCCAGAGGCGCGCCGGCAGGGTCGAGCGGAATCGCAGCTCGATCTCGACGTGCAGCAGGACCGCCGGTTCTCCCTTACGGCGAGGGCTCGCCCGCAGCAACAGGTCCGGCTGGCGCCGCGCTCCCTGGGGCAGATCGGTCCAGCTCTCGGCCGGAAGCGGCGCCAAGCTCGCGAGGTCGATCGAGGAGGCAATCCGCGGCGCCGCGAGGCGCAGGAAGTCTCCCGGAAAGGTCTGCAACAGGTCCTTCCAAAGCTGGTCGTGTCCGCCGGCCATCCATCCTCCCCCGGCGCCTTCGAGGCGCCTCTACTGGGAAGGACGGAAGAACTCCGCCGATCTGGCAAACGAATTTAGGGAAAGTTGATCCCGGTCCTGCCGGCCCCTACTCCGGCAGGCCCACCGTCACCCGCAGGTCCGCCGGGACGATGTGCCGCCGGGCGGCCGCCTCGACCGCCCGGCGGTCCACGGCTTCGAGGTCGGCGGTACGCCAGGCGGGGTCGTCCAGGGGGAGGTGGTAGTGCTCGGCTTCGAGGAGCAGCTCGGCCCACTGGCGGGCGGTCTCGCGGCGGAAGGGCTCGCGGCCCAGGAGGTAGGAGCGGGCCTCCTCGACCTCGGCCTCGGTGACCCCCTCCTCGACGGCGCGGGTGAGCTCCTCGATCACTCCCTGGCGGGCCTTCTCGACCGTCTCCGGCGAGGTGCCGACGTAGGCGACCAGCCGGCCGGCGTCGACGCCGGCTCCCGAGACGGTCTGCGCGTAGGCGCTGTAGGCGAGCCCCTCCTGCTCGCGGATACGGCTGGGGATACGGCCGGTCAGGCCCGCCCCCGAGCCGAGGATCACCGACAGCACCTCCAGGGCGGTGTGATCGGGATGCGCGCGCGGCACCGTGATCTGCCCGATGTAGAGGTGGGCCTGGTCCTCGGCCTCGGTCGCCACCTGGCTCCGGTGTTCCGGGAGCCCCACCGGCGCCGGCGGCTCGGGCAGCGGCTCCTCCCCCTGCGGCAGGCGGCTGGAGAAGAGGTCGGCGAGGCGCGCCTCGACCGCCGCCTCGTCGATCACCCCCGCCACCGACACCAGAACCCCGTTCGCCAGCGCCCGGCGATGGAACCCGGCGCAGTCGGCGGGCGTGAGCCGGAGCAGGCTTTCGACGCTCCCCTGCAGCGGGCGGCTCCGCGGGTGCGGGGTGTAGAGCTGCTCCAGAAAGCCCCAGGAGGTCTTGATCTCCGGCTGGTCGGCGAGGCCCTCCAGCTCCGCCGCCGCCTGGCGGGCGATCCAGGCGCAGCGGTCCGCGGGGAAGGAGGGCTCGAAGATCAGCTCGGCCGCCCAGAGCAGGGCCTGCTCCCAGTCGTCGGCCAGGGCGTCGACCGACACCCCGTGGCTCTCGAAGGTGGAGAAGCTGTCGAGGACCATGCCGCGCGCGTCGGCCTCGTCGGCGATCCGCCGCCAGTCGCGCCGGCGGGTCCCCTCGGAGAGCATGCGGCCGGTGACCAGCGCCTGGCCGGGGAGCCGCTCGGTCCGCGCTCCCGCCCGCACCCAGACCCGTACGGCGACGACCGGCGCCCCCTCGACCCGGCGCACCCGGGTCACCAGCCCCGGCGACCGCTCCACCACCACCGCCTCAGGCACGGGGCTCCCTTCCCCCCGAGGCCAGCAGCTCCTCCAGGGCCAGGAGGGCGGTGTCCAACTCCTCGCGGGTGTTGTAGTAGTGGGGCGAGATCCGCAGCAGCGGCCGGACCGTGCCGTCGCCGCGGAGCGCTCCGATGGCGTGGAGGTTGATCCCCGCCGGGCGCAGCGCCTGAACGATCTCGCGCGGTGCCTGGCCCTGGCCAGGGCGACCAGACCGGCCGGTCACCTCCGCGGTGACGATGGCGCAGAGCCGCTCGCCGCGGTCGGCGACGGTGATCCCGGGCAGCCCGGCGAGCCGCTCGCGCAGATAGGCCGCGTGCTCGCTCGCCCGCGCCCCGATGCGCTCGATCCCCGCCGCCCGGGCGTAGCGCGCCGCCTCTCCCAGCCCGAGGACGAGGGCATAGCCGAACTCCCAGTTCTCGAAGCGCCGGGCGGTGGCGACGAGGTCGAGCCGGCCGTCCGCCCGCAGGGTCGCCCCCGCCATGTCAATCCCCAGCGGGTAGTCGCCGCGCGCCAGGGCGGCGTCCGAGACATAGAGGAAGCCGATGCCCCGCGGCCCGCGCAGGAACTTGCGCGCCGCCGCCGCCAGATAGTCGCAGCGCAGGCGGGCGACGTCGATGGGGAGCTGTCCCACCGCCTGGCAGGCGTCGATCAGATAGGGAACCCCGGCCGCCGCGCAGACCTCCCCCACCGCCTCGACGTCCTGCACCAGCCCCGAGCTGGTGGGCACCCAGGAGACGGCGACCAGCCGGCAGCGCGGATCGCGCGCCAGGGCGGCCACCGAATCGGGATCGACGCCGCCGCCCGGCCGGTCAGCGGCGCGCCGTATCTCGATCCCAAAGCGCTCGACCAGGGCGGCGTACATCAGCATGTTCGAGGGGTAGTCGCTCTCGGTCGTCACCAGGAGGTCGCCGGGGCGGAAGCGGAAGGCGGAGAGGGCCTGGGCAAAGCCGACCGTGGCGTTCTCGACCAGCGCGATATTGCGCGGGTTGCCCGGGCCGGCCCCGAGGAGGGCGGCGACGTCCCCGTAGACCGCCGCGATCCGCTCCGCCGCCTCGTCCGCCGCCTCGTAACCGCCGATCTCGGCCTCCCGCCGCAGGTGATCGAGGACGGCGTCGAGCACCGACTGGGGCGGCAACGCCGCCCCGGCGTTGTTCAGGTGGATGCGGCGGGCGGCGGCCGGAGTGTCGTGCCGGAAGCGGCGGATCTCCTCGTCGAGGAGCGGACCAATACCCGGTGGAGCCAGTGTGGACGCGGCCGCGCTCATGCCCCCTCACGCGGCAGCGACCAGCCGAGGATCGCGCTCTTTTCCGGGTCGAGGTACTCGGCCGCCAGCGCCTGCAGCCGCTCCGGGCCGGCGGCAAAGATGCCCGCCAGGTGGTGCTCCAGATAGGCGAGGTCGAAGAGGGTGAGGGCGAAGCCGGCGGAGAGCGCCTGCTGCTGTACCTTCTCGTGACCGAACACCCAGTCGGCGCGGGCGATCTGCTTGGCCCGCTCGACTTCCTCGGGCGGCGCCGGGCGCCGGACGAGATCGGCCAGGTGGCGGAAGAGGTCGGCCTCGACCCGCGCCGTCTCGACCCCCGGCACCACCTCGGCGCCGATCAGGATCTGGCTGGCGTCCAGACTCTCGGTCAGGTCGGCGGAGACCCAGACGCAGAGCTGGTCCTCGTCGACCATGGCGCGCTGGAGGCGGCTCGACCGCCCGCTCCCGAGAAGAGTAATCAGGAGGCGCAGGGCCGGATGGTCGGGATGATCGGCGGGCGGCGCCGGGAGGGCGAGGAGGAGACGCGGCACCTCCCCCTTCCGCCGCACCAGCCGGGTCAGCCCGGCGGGCAGATCGCCCGGACGGGGCGGCGAGGCCACCCGGCGGGCCGGCCCGGGCGGCGGTGCGACGACCGCCCCCAGGGTCTTCTCGACTTCACCGAGCGCCCCCTCCCCGACCTCGCCGGCGAGGACCAGCACCGCGTTGTCCGGCCGGTAGAAGCGGCGGTGGAAGTCGGCCAGGTCCTCCGGACCGGTGGCCAGCAGGTCCTCCCGGGTGCCGAGCACCGGCCGGCCGTAGGGATGGCCGCCGAAGAGCGCCGACTGGACCTCCATCTCCAGCGAGTCCCAGGGCTCGCTCGCGTACATGGCGATCTCTTCGAGGATCACCTGGCGCTCGCTCGCCACCTCGTCGGGAGCGAGGGTCAGCCCGGCCATGCGGTCGGCCTCGACGAGCAGCGCCTCGGTCCAGCGATCGGCGGCGAAGTTGAAGTGGTAGGCCGTGGTGTCGTGGCTGGTGAAGGCGTTGTTGACCCCGCCCAGCGCCTGGGTGCGGCGGTCGATCTCGCCCGGCCCGAAGCCCGCCGAGCCCTTGAACATCATGTGTTCCAGGAAATGCGCGATGCCGCCGTGCCCGGCCGGTTCGTCGCGGGTGCCGGCCCGGTAGTAGAGGACCGAGGTGACGAGCGGCGCCTGGTGGTTCTCGACCAGGCAGACCTCCAGGCCGTTGGCCAGCCGCTCGCGGCGCACCTTGCCGGGCAGAGCCAGGCTCCGGGCGTCCGGAAGGCCGCTGTCGGTCTTATGGTGAAATCGGAATCGGCTCATCCGCCCTCCCCCCGTGCCAGGCTGACGTCGATCTTCTGGCGCTCGCGGTCGGCGCCGTCGTTCACCTCGACCGCCAGGTCGCGGCGCTCGTATCCCGGCGCGGTCACCGTCACCCGGTGCCGGCCGGGAGCGAGCTCCAGCCAGTCGCCGCGGCCGAACATGCCGCCGCCGTAGCGCCGGGCCGGCCCCATCGGCTTGCCGTCCACCAGGACGGTCGCCGAGTCCGGCTCGACCTTGAAGGCGATCCCCTTGCGCACCCGGTAGGACTGGAGATCCGGCATCGCCACCTCGGCGGTGGGGAGCGCCTGGAGGTGCGCGGTGACCTGGGTCGTGCCGCTCGTCTCGCTCGCCTCGACGGCAATCCGGTACTCCTTCAGCCCCGGCTTGCGGATCTTGATCAGATGCTCGCCGGTCTCCGACAGGGTGTAGGGCCGGCTCCCCTTGCCGCCGCTCCACTCCTCGGCCCGGCCGATCACCGTCCCGTCGACCAGGATGAAAGCGTCCTGCGGGGTGACCCCCCGGAAGGCGAGGCTCATGCTGGTCTTCAGCTGCTGGTTGGCCTCCGGCTGCGGCCGGGTCTGGGCCGGCTCCTCGGCAGGCTCTTCGGCCTTTTCATTGCGCGCCGGCGGGACCGGTGGCAGACGGTGGGCCGGCTCGGCGGGCACGGGTTGGGGCGGCGCCGCGGCCGGGGGGGAGGTCTCCGGCGCCGGAGCCGGACGGTGCTCGCTCGGCGGCGGCTGGCTACGGATCTGGATCGGCTGCCCGACGACCACCGGCACCTCGGCGGCCGCCGTCTTCCCCGGGGTCTTCGCCGCCGGCGGCGGAGCGGCCGGGCCGGGCGGCGGCGCCAGGGCCGAGGGCGGCGAGGCCGGAGAGGGGGCCGGAGCGGCCGGGTTCGCCGTTGCCGCTGGGGTATCCGTCGAGGCGACCGTCTCCCCCTGGCCGCGCAGCCGCTGGTAGTAGCGCCAGCCCAGGGTCCCCCCCACCGCGGCCAGCCCCACGAAGACGAGGAGGACCGCGGCGAGCGCCAGCCAGAGCCCCTTGCGCGAGCGCTGCGGAACGGCACCGGAAGCCGGGGCCGGGATGCCGGCCGGGGGGGTGGTCCCCGCCGGAGCCATCGTCGGGGTCTCCGATGCCGCCGGTGCCGCCGGCACGGCCGCCGTGGTTCGCCGGGGCAGGATGTAGGTCGGGACCTGCTGCTGGAGGCTGGCGGCCGCCGGGGCCTCCAGGGTGTCGTCCGGCAGCTCGCGCTCGATCGCCTTGAGCTCCTCGGCCACCAGTCCGGCGGTCGCCATCCGTTCGTCGCGGTCCTTGGCGAGCATGCGGGAGAGCAGCTGCTCCAGCCGCGGGGGAATCCCACCGCGCAGCTCGGAGACCTTGGGCGGCTCCTTGTGGAGGATCTGGTAGACCAGGGTGGTGATGGTGTCGCCGTCGAACGGGCGCTTCCCGGAGAGGAGCTCGAAGAGGACGACGCCCAGAGAGAAGATGTCGCTCCGGCCGTCCAGCTCCTCGCCGCGGATCTGCTCGGGAGAGAGATACTGCGGGCTCCCCATGACCGAGCCGGCCATGGTCAGCTCGGTCGACTGCCCGGCCATCTTGGCGATGCCGAAGTCGGCCACCTTCACCCGCGAGGCGGTGTCGAGCAGGATGTTGCTCGGCTTGATGTCCCGGTGCACAATCCCCTGGCGGTGGGCGTAGTCCAGGGCCTCGGCGCACTGCTGGAGGATGCGCAAGACCTCCCGCAGCGACAGCGGCGGCACCGATCCCACCCGGGTCGAGAGGTCGGCGCCCTCGACGAACTCGAAGGCGAGGTAGAGGACGTCGCCGGCCTCGCCGGCGTCGAACAGGGTGACGATGTTCGGATGGAGCAGGCGACCGGCGGCCTTGGCCTCGCGCAGCAGCCGCTTCTTCCGATCGTCGATCTCCTGCGGCCGGCCGACCAGGCGGACGGTCTTGATGGCGAGCGGCCGCTCGATGTGCGGGTCCTGGGCGAGGTACACCTCTCCCATGGCGCCGGCGCCCAGGAACCGCTCGATCCGATAGCGGCCGACGGTCTGGCCGCCGTCCAGTGTGCTCACGCTGTTCTTCCGTCCTCGCCGTGGTTACTTGGTTGCGGGAGAGGTGTCTCCCGGGGCCATCTCCGCCGATTCGCCCTCTTCGAAGATGGGGGCCGCCTCGTCCTGCGATTCGAGGAGCGCGATGGCCTCGTCGGCGCGCTCGATCGGGACCCTGATCCGCACCTGGCTCAGGTCGCCGAAGTCGACCGGAAACTCGCTCGCGTGGAGCGACTCGACCTTCGCCGGGATGCCGTTGCTGTTCAGAAAGCCGATCGCCACCGTCGCCTCCTCCTCGGTGCCGACGGTGCGGACGATCCGCCAGGTCTCGTCGAGATCCTCACCCCGCTCGACCCTCTCGTCTCTCGTGTCGTCGTTGTCGTCGCTCATCGGGTCTCCTCTCTCGTCGGGCCGATCATATCGCAGGCGAGGGGGCCGCACCGGGATACGACCGAGGTTCAGAGAAGGCTGTAGAGACGCCCCAGGTCCTGAACGATATCCTTCGGAGGCCACGGGGACCGCGGGGCGTCTCCGCATAGGGTGGTCGTTTCCTACACGCGGCCTCCCCTCTCTCGATCTCTGTCGTTCTCTCGGCGGTCTCGGCAGGCGGACGGGGCCGGGGCGTTGCCCCGGCGGAGACGGCCCGCGGTCCCCGTGGACGGCGGGTCGATATCGTTCAGGACCTGGGCGCGTCTCTACCGCCTCCGGCGACCGGTGACGAGGTTCGGCAAGGTCGATTGGCCCCGCAGCTGCCACGATCCTTGGCCGAAGGGTCCCTCCCCCCTGGGCGGGGGTGGGTTGGGGATGGGGGGAGGACAGGAGGGGGGTGGCCGTGCGCGGGCCTCTCCTACCCGCGAGGGTGCGGGCCTCTGCTACAGTCTTCGCATGTTCGCGTCTCTGCGCCTCACCCCCCAGCTCGCCCGCGAGCGTGCCCTGCGCGCCACCGAGGTCTTGGCCGCCGATCCCCGGGTGCAGCTGGTCTTTCTCTTCGGCTCGGCGGTCGACCCCGGGAGGCCGGTGGTGCGGGACGTCGATCTCGCGATCTGGACCGAGCCGCCCCTCTCGCTCGACGAGCTGCTCCACCTGCGGGCCGATGCGATCGAGCGGGCCGGCCCCGGGCTCGACCTCGTCTCCCTCAACCGGGCCCCGATCGTGCTCGCCCACGAGGTGGCGCAGACGGGCGAGTGCCTCTACGCCATTGATCCGGATTTACGGGTCGAGTTCCTCTGCAAGGCGCTGCGGGAGTACTTGGACTGGAAGCCGTTCCGCGACGTGCAGTGGCGTTACGCCGGAGAACGGCTGGAGGCCCGCCGTGGCTCTAGAGGTTGAAAGGATCAGCTTATGAATGCTGCAGCGGAACTCGTTCCTGTGACGCCGAAGTTCGTCCTGGACTTCATCTACTATTGCGTCATTAGTATAGTCACTCTTGCCATTGCGGGTACCATCTTAGGGATAGTCTTAGTCTGGAAGCTTGGAGATGCTGCCGTCAGACCGATATTTCAGCTAATATTGGTTGCTCAGAGTGATGGTCTGAGGATGCTCACAGTAATCTTTCTTGTCAGTGCTACAACCGGCCTCGTCATCCTTGGCCGCATCGATGGTAATCACGCAGCAACGATCCTTAGTGGGATCGCTGGCTATATCTTAGGTAGCGGTGACAAGGGCCGCAGGACGAACGATAGAAAATCTACAGCCGAGGCGCATGATGGACAGGTTTAGCGTTTTACTAGCGCTTGCGCAGTTATCGCCTCGTTGGCTGGCAGGGCAGCTTGCCAGCATCGCGATATTCCAGCGGAGTCTAGCGAATTCCGGACCAAGGCCTCAGGAATCCCATGTCTTGCCGGGGCCGCCGGAGTAAGATGGGATAAGCTCTGGACTGGATAGGCGGTCTTTCTGGCGATGGTAGTGAATGCCCACGCCAGCACTGAGATTGCCGAACTCCAAGTCCTACCCCGGCAGAGTGCCCGACTAGGGGAACTGCCCTGCGTTCCTCCCCGTCAAATCGCCGACGACAGCTGTGGGACCGATCCTACGGGCGAGGACTACGCTCAAGGCGGGCGGTATGGCGAGCCGAAGCCTGGGGTCTTCCTCATTCTGCTATGTGTCAGCCTCCAGCACGGCGGCACGGTAACTCTCTGATCGCGCGGGTGAGAAGCTTGATGGACGCATCGAACAACTGATCTATGATGCTGATCGAATTTCGTCGGCAGACTTCCCGAAGTTCTTCCGGCAGTTCGCTCGCGTCAGGCATTGTAGCGCCTTGTACGAGGACTGGGAGGACCGGAATTCCGCCGCGGAGCGCGCTGCTAAGCTCACGCCATACGTAGTCCTCTGGGTCCCGAAGCCTGAGATGGCCGATCAACCCCACGAAGACATCGCACGTGGCAACCTGCGCCCGAACTTCTTCCTCCGGCGTCCCATCCCGTACCCCGAAGTCCTCCATCCGCACGCAGTGATAGCCGTCCAGCTTACGAATCGCCTCGGCCACCGCGTCCCGGTAGGACTGGAGGTCGCGCGCGGTCGAGCTCAAGAACACGGTCGTGAAGGTCGCCATGCTGGGTTCCCTGGGTACGGAGCGGTTTCGCGGATTATGTCAGAACCTGCCGGAGGCGTTCCGTCGCCCCGTTGGGGCTGGGATCGGGGGGAGGGTCCCTTCCTGGGGCTCGCGCCCCAGGCTATAGGCCGTCGCCCCTTCGGGGCTGGGAATCCTCTGCAGTTTGAGCGGTCTAGACCTGCTTGCGCCGCCGCCAGGTCTCGTATGCCCCCTTCCAGCGACTGAAGTCGGCCCGCGTCTCATCGTATTCGTCGTAGCGCTCCAGCTTGCCCGTGGTCAAGGCGGCGTGGAAGTCCTCACTCAGGATGCCGTACTTCTCCTCATAGAGGGACAGGCGCCGCTCCAGCAGCTTCATCTCGATCACCAACTCGTGGAGGTCCATGACCAGGAGAGGGTATCTTGGTCCCTATATATAAGGACAGGGCGGGTATGCGCTGGGCGTCTACGCCTGCCATCTGAGGCGGCGAGAGGCGCCCAGCCTTTGCGCGAGCGTCCCAAAATGCCTGGAGCGTCGTCGAAAAGGTCTCCGGGTCGACTTCCTAGGTCTCCGGGTCGACTTCTGACCTCTCCGGGTCGACTTCTGATCCCTCCGGGTCGACTTCCGACCTCTCCGGGTCGACTTCTGATCCCTCCGGATCGACTTCTGACGTCTCCGGGACGACTTCTCATCTCTCCGGGTCGACTTTCCACGCCTCGAAAGTCTTCCGGAATGCCTGGAAAGTTACTTTCCACGCGTCCGGGAAGACTTCCAGAGCATCCGGAAGCTCCCGGAGAGCTTTGGGAAGCTCCCGGAGGGTTTTTGGAAGGTCCCGGAGAGTTTTCGGAAACGTCCGGAGGAATTTCGGAAGCGCCCGGAGGGCGTCTGGAAGCGTCCGGAGACTTTTGGGAAACGCCCGGAGGGGCTCTGGAAGGGTCCGGAGGGGCTTCGGAGGGGCCCGGAGGGCTTCCGGAAGCAGCCGGAGAGCTTGCAGGAGCGCCCGGAGGCGTTCCAGACACGCCCGGAGGGGTTTTCGGGGGAGGCGACCCGGTGCGGAGCCCCGACGGAGCAGGAATGAGGACGGACGCACGCGCGAACTCCCTATCTCCCGTCACTCCGGTCGCCAGTTGTGGTAAAAAACCCGCCATGGCGAAAACCACGGCGAACCCCCGGCCCAAGCCGGCGAAGCAGAACCGCGAGCGCCCGGCGGCCGACCGCGCTCCCCGCAGCGCCCAGGGCTGGCGCACCACGGACGAGGAGGAGATCGAGCGGCGGCGGGCGCGGGCGGTCTCGGAGCCGATCGAGATCGAGACGCTCGAGCCGGAGCAGCCGGTCTTCGGCACCTTCCGCGCCGGCTCCGGGGCGGGCGGGGCGTACGAGGTCGAGATCCGCTCGCTCGACGCGCGGGACAACTCCTGCGGCTGCCCCGACTACCGGGTCAACGGCCTGGGGACCTGCAAGCACGTCGAGGCCGTCCTCGCCCGGGTCGCCGGGAAGCGGGCGGGGCGGCAGGGCAATCCGCGGGTCGAGGTCTTCCTCCGGCGGACCGGCAAACAACCCGAGGTGCGGATCGCCTGGCCGCTGGACGGCATCCCCCGCTCCCTCGTGCAGATCGGGCTCACCCCCTTCTTCGCCGCGGACGGGACGCTTCGGGGCGAGCCCGTGGCGGTCCTCCCCGAGCTCGCCCGGGCGCTCGCCGCGGTACCCGCCCGGCTGCGCCGCCAGGTGCGGCTCTCCCGCCACCTCCAGCCCTGGGTGGAGGAGGAGCGGCGGAAGGCGGCGCGGGGGGCAGCGCGCGAGCAGTTCCTGGCCGAGGTCGAAGAGGGCCGCGCCTCGCTCGACGTGGTCAAGGTCCCCCTCTACCCCTACCAGCTGGAGGGGATGCTCCACCTCGCCTTCACCGAACGGGCGCTCCTCGCCGACGAGATGGGCCTCGGCAAAACCGTCCAGGCGATCGCCGCCTGCGCTCTGCTGCGGGAACGGCGCGGGGTCGAGCGGGTGCTGGTCGTCTCCCCCGCCTCGCTCAAGGCGGAGTGGGAGGAGCAGATCGCCCGCTTCACCGACCTGCGGGCCCACCTCGTCCTCGGGCCGCGCGCCTCCCGCCTGCGCCAGTATTCGGCGGGACCGGCGGCGGGGGCCTCCGGCGGCGCCTTCTTCTATCTTGCCAACTACGAGCAGATTCTCGTCGACGGCGAGGAGGTCGTCCGCCGCCTCGCACCGGACGTCATCATTCTCGACGAGGCGCAGCGGATCAAGAACTGGCAGAGCAAGACCGCCCAGGCGGTCAAGCGGCTGGCGAGCCCCTATGCCTTCGTCCTGACCGGCACCCCGGTCGAGAACCGCATCGACGAGATCTACTCGATCGTCCAGTTCCTCGACCCGGCGATCTTCGGCCCCCTCTTCCGCTTCAATCGCGACTTCTACCAGCTGGACGAGCGCGGCCGGCCGGCGGGCTACAAGAACCTGCAGGCGCTCCACCGCCGGCTCGGTCCGGTGCTCCTGCGCCGCCGCAAGGCCGAGGTCGAGGGGCAGCTGCCGGAGCGCACGGTCAACCACTTCTTCGTCCCCATGGAGGAGGAGCAATTCGCGCGCTACGACGAGTACGAGCGCAAGGTGGCCCGCCTGGCCGAGGAGGCCCGCCGCCGGCCGCTTTCGCCCGAGGAGCTCGACCGGCTCCAGCGCTGGCTCTCCTGCATGCGGATGCTCTGCGACACCCCCTACATCCTCGATTCCGACTGCCGGCTCTGCCCCAAGCTGGAGGAGCTCGACCCCATCCTCGACGAGGTGCTGGCCGACCCGGGCACCAAGGTGCTCGTCTTCTCCGAGTGGCAGCGGATGCTCGAGCTGGTGCGCGAGCGCGCCCGGGAGCGCGGGGTGGGATTCGCCTGGCACACCGGCGCGGTCCCCCAGGTCAAGCGGCGGGCCGAGATCCACCGCTTCAAGGACGACCCGCTCTGCCGGCTCTTCCTGTCGACCGACTCCGGCGGGGTGGGCCTGAACCTCCAGGCGGCCAACGTGGTGATCAACCTCGACCTGCCCTGGAACCCGGCGCGGCTGGAACAGCGGATCGCGCGCGCCTGGCGCAAACACCAGACGCGGCCGGTCCAGGTCATCAACCTGGTCACCGAGGACAGCATCGAGCAGCGCATGCTCACCCTGCTCGCCGGCAAGCAGGCCCTCGCCGATCAGGTGGTCGACGGCGCCACGGATTTTGACACCATGCCGCTCCCCTCGGGCCGGCGGGCGCTGGTCGAGCGCCTGGAGGCGCTCCTGGGGAGCCCGGCGCGGCGGGCGACCAGCCCGGCGGGACCGGAGGCACCGGAACGGCCGGCCGCGCCGGCGGAGCGCCTGCGCGACGATCTGCTCCAGCTCTGGGGCGAGCGCCTGCTGCACCTGGAGATCCGCGAGGAGCCCCCTGGCCCCGCCACCCCCGCGATCCTGGCGGTCCTCGACCGGCCGACCGAGGCCGATCGCCAGGAGATCACCGCCCGGATGCCGGCGACCGTGGGGACCGTGGAGGTGGTCGACCGCGCCACCTTCGCCGCCATCGAGCGCCTGGCCGCGGCGGGTTTCCTCCAGCTCGCCCACGGCGGCCGGCCGCTCCACCGCTCCCCCACCCTGGCACCCGGCCGGGCGGACGACGAAGAGCGCCGGGTTCGGCAGGCGCGGGCACGGGAGATCTTCCTCCAGGGGGAGCGCCGGGTGCGCATGGCGGCGGTCCTCGCCGGGGGCGGCTTCCCGGTCGAGTCGCTCCCCCACCTGCGCGACGGCCTGGAGCAGGTGCTGCGGGGGATGGCGCACGGCGCCGGGAGAGGGGTGGACGAGCCGGAGGTCGTGGACCTCCCCTGGGCCGAGGAGCACCTGCGGAGCCTCTGCCCGGGGGATGGGGCCTTACCGGCCCTCGTCGCCCAACTGCGCGGTGGCGGGGAGGCCCTGCTCGCCGCCGGCGAGGCCGAGGCCCGGGAGTGGATCGGCCGCGGCGAGGCGCTCACCCGGCAGATCGGGGAGATGCTGGGGCGCGGGTAGGCGGCTGTCGAGGCGGGGGCTTCCTCCCGTAGGAGCGACCGAGAGGGGTGTTCGTAGAGACGCCCAGCCGCTACCACGAACCTTGCCTCAACCACCGCCGCCAGGGCGTCTCCGCAGGTCGGAGACGCCTGTGGTCCTGGCGGCGTTGGAGACGCCCTGGCGTTCGTGGTCAGGGCAAGGCCTGTGGTAACGGCTGGGCGTCTCTACCCGCGGCAAGACGACCCCTCCCGGCGGCAAAGTCAGTCCCTACGGGCTCCCCCCAACATCAAGCCGATAGACACCCTTTCCGTCGGTTGCGAGATAGAGGACGTCGGGGTTTCCGGGATCGAACGCCAGGTCCCCGGCACCCAAGGGGAGGCCGGCAGGCAGGCCGTTGTCGAGCGGCACCCAGGTCGCCTGGTCGGCGAGCCAGCGGAAGAGGCCCTCCTGATCGAGCAGGTAGAGCTTGGCCGGCGATCCCTGGGGTCCTGGAGCGAGCAGCAGCCGCCGGCTGTAGCCCCCGGGAAACCCGCTGTTCATCGCGGTGAAGGTGGCGCCGCCGTCGTGGCTCACGTAGACGCCGTGGAACGTGCCGGCATAGACCGTCTGGGAGTCCCGCGGATCGACCACCAGGGTCCGCGAGCTGCTGCTCGGCACCCCCGGCAGGGTCGGGTCGGTCGCCTGCCAGGTCGCGCCGCTGTCCGTGCTCTTCAGCAGTCCCTGCTGGAAGGTCCAGGCGTAGACCGTCGCGGAGCGCTGCGGGTCGACGGCCCCTATGGCGATCGTGGCGATCGCCGCGCCGTCCGTGAGCACCCGTTGCCAGCTGGCCCCCCCATCCGCGCTGTGCAGCAGGACGCCGGTCTCGGAGCCCCCGCCGGCACTGGTGAGCAGCTGGGCGATGACATACAGGCTGCACGACGACCCGGGGTCAACGACGACGCTCACCAGGAAGTAAAAGTCCCCGGTGGGTAGCGGCGGCAGGATCTGCCAGCTCCTCCCGCCGTCGGTCGTCCGCGCCAGATCGCCGCGCGTGACGCTCCGGGTGACGAGGGCGTAGACGGTGGCGGCATCGTGAGGATCGCTCGCCAGGTCGTTGATCGAGAAAGACTGAAAGTTGCCGCTGAAGGGCGGCACGTCGACCCCCAGGCCGGAGTTGCGCGGGCGCCAGGTCCCATCCCCGCTCGGGCTGCTCACGATGCCTTCGAAGTCGGGGGCGGCGTACACCGTCGAGTCGGCCGCCACCGTCAGGCTGCTGATCGCCTGCCCCGAGAGCCCGGCGCTCGAAGCCCCCCAGGTGGCGCCGGCGTCCGCGGAGCGCCAGATTTCCTCGAACCCCGAGGCGAGAAGGGTTTCCGCCGCATCCGGCAGGAGCGCCAGGGAAACGATCCCGTCGAGCGGCCGGGCTTTCGCGGCGGACGGCAGCCAGGAATCGCCGCCATCGGTGCTCCGGTAGACCCCGAGGGGAGTCGCGGCGTAGAGCGTGCCGCCCGGCGCGAGCGCCAGTTGGAGCACGCCCTGGGGAAACGGCACGGCCGGCCGCCAGGGCTTGCCGGGGCTGCGCCGGACGACCGCGCCGCCGGCCAGGACATAGAGCTGCCGGGAGGCGGTGAGGATCGGGCGGGGAGCGGCGAGGATCGGGCGGGCCCGGTAGCCGGTCGAGGCCCAGGTGCGGCCGGCGTCGTGGCTTTCGAGGACATCCGGAACGATGCACGGCTCTGCTGGCGGCGGGCAGAAGCCGGAGGCGGCGATCTCGACCCCGGCCAGCCAGTGCGACGAGTCGCGCGGGTCGACGGTGAAGGCCTCGACCGGGGTGTCCTGGAGCGTGCGCACGTGCCACGAGGCAGCCCCGTTCGTGCTCTCGAAGAGGCCGAGCAGGGTCGGCGTGAACAGGCGCCCAGGGTTTCCTGGATCCTGGACCGGGGCGCCCACCGCCTGCAACGCTTCCGCCGCCTCCAAGCCGCGGTCGGCGACGGCCCAGTGCCTGCCGCCGTCGACGCTCTTCGCCAGCGGTCTCGGACCGCCGGAGGAGGACAGCCGGCCATAGAGCGTCGCGGCGCTCCGCGCGTCGACGGCAAGCAGAGCGTCCAGGGCAGGCCCCGGCACCCGCTGCCACCGTTGCCCGCCGTTCGTGCTGCGATACAGGGTGGAGCCATTGTCGCCCGCCGAGCGGCCGAGCAGGTAGACCAGGCCCGGATCCGACGCCGACGCGGCCAGGGTTCCAGAGATACCTCCAGCGGGACCGACCGGGCGCCAGGTCTGCCCACAGAGCGGAGAGACGAACGGCAGAGCGGCCAGGAGGAGCGTGGCGAGAGGCATAGAGTGTCTAGGCATGAAGCGCATTGTACACCCGCCCGCGCCGGAGGCAAGCCCCCCGTCAGACGGCAGGGTTGGCAAAGACTTTGCTTCCACTCCTCCGCCATGTGAAAGGAGGGAGACATGAACGTCTCTTCGATCCCTGGCTTGCGCTCCCGAATCCTGCGGTCTTTCGTGTCGGCGCTCTCTGCGGCCTGGCTCCTCGCCAGCGCCGCTCCGGCGTTCGCGGCGACCCTGGGACCCTCGCTCAGCGCCCAACTCAACGGCCTCGCCGGCTCGACCAACGTGGGGACGGTGATCGTGGCGTTCAACACCACGAACGGCCTCAACGCCGGGCATCTTTCGATTCTCACCCTGGCCGGCATCACCCGCGGCTACCTGCTGCAGAACCTCGGCATGGTGGCGGCCCCGGCGACCGCGGCCCAGGTCCGCACCCTCGCCGCCAACCCGGCGGTGCGCTCGATCTGGGCGAACGATCGGCGGTACTACTTGAACGATCAGACCCGGGTGCTGACCGGCGTCGACCGGGTGCGCATCGATGCGGGATTCACCTCGCTCCACCAGGGGCTGCCGGTCTCGGGCCAGGGGAACTTCGCCGTTCTCGTCAACGACTCCGGGATCGACGGCACCCATCCCGACCTCCTCTTTCCGAGCCATCTCCTGCAGAACGTGCAGGGGCTGACCGACACGGCAACCTTGACCGGTTTCACCCCTGATCTGTTCGTCGAGAACGTGCCGGACACCGACACCAACGTCGGCCACGGCACCCACTGCGCGGGGATCGTGGCGGGGATCGGCGCCGCCTCCGGCGGCAAGTATGCCGGCGTCGCCCCGGGGGCGAACCTGATCGGCTATGGCTCCGGCGCGGTGCTCTTCATTTTGAACGGTCTCGGCGGCTTCGAGTACGCGCTCGCCAAGCAGGCGACCTATAACATCCGCGTCATCTCGAACTCGTGGGGCGGCCAGGGCGCCTTCGATCCGGCGAGCCCGATCGCCATCGCCAGCAAGCTGGCGCACGACCGCGGGATCGTCGTCGTCTTCGCCGCCGGCAACTCCGGCCCGGGCAAGGACACGATGAGCGCGGAGGCCAAGGCGCCCTGGGTGATCAGCGTCGCCGCGGGCACCAAAGAGGGCGGGCTCGCCGGCTTCTCGTCGCGCGGAGTGCCGAAGTCCGACCGCCCGGCCGGTGACGCCAACGCCCCGACGATCACCGCTCCGGGCACCGGCCGCGAATTCGCCTCCGATGCCGCTCGGTTCACTTCGGACGTGGTGTCCACCCGCTCGAAAACCAATGTCTTCGCCAACGGGGAGCTCTCCGCCGCCGACGCCGAGCTCGCTCCGGCCGACCTGCCGTTCTATACCGAGATCAGCGGCACCTCGATGGCGACTCCCTTCGTCGCCGGCACCGTGGCGCTGCTCCTCTCCGTCGACCCGACGCTGTCGCCGGACGCGGTGAAATCGATCCTCACCCAAACCGCCTCGCAGATGCCCGGTTTCTCGGAGTTCGAGGTCGGCGCCGGGTATGTCAACGTCTACGCCGCGGTCGACAAGGCCTTCCACCGCAACAAGCCCTATGGCACCTACGGCGGTCCGCAGGACCTCCAGCACTACAACCTGGCGATCTCGACGAACACCGTGGCGCAGCAGCCTTTCCATATCGATTACAACCCGGCGGCGACCCCCGGTCCGGGGAGCGCCAACGCGACGACGTTCACCGTCCAGGCCGGCATCTCGGTGCTCGACGTCTTCGCCAGCCACATCGACGACGCTCTGGCGACCGGCAACGGCAACACCGTCGGGCTGCTCTTGACCGATCCCCATGGCAAGGTTTATTCGAGCGGCATCGCGCTGCCGATCCTCGACACCCCCAACCGGGAGGTGGTGGTCGCCAACCCGGCCCCCGGCTCCTGGCGGCTCGAGGTCCGCGGCGTGCGCGGCCTGACCGCCCTCCCGGAGGTGACGCTCCCCACCTCGGGGGCGGCGCTCCCCGGGCCGGTCGACGGCACGATCACCCAGAAGGTGACCACTCTGCCGGCGATCGCCGACGTCCAGGGCGATCCGGCGCAGGCCGAGATCGAGTTCGTGCTCAAGAACCGGATGATGGACGTGCTCGCCGACGGCCTGTTCCATCCCGCCGTGGCGGTGACGCGCGGCAGCTTCGCCCAGACCCTGGTTTTCAATACCGCGCTGCGCCAGTCGCTGGCCGCCGTTGCACTCTATACCGACGTGACGGGTTCTCTGGCGGCGATCGCCGAGGCGGTGACGGCGGATGGCTCGACTCTCCGCGACTTCGATTTCACCCCGACCGGCCTGCTGGCGGCCAGCGGGTCCAACTTCAATCCCGGCGGCACGGTCACCCGCACCGACCTCGCCGTCGCCCTGGTCAAGGCCCTGGGGCTCGACGCGGCGGCGGCGGCCAAGGCGGGTTCCGACGTCACCGCGACCTACAGCGGGCAGAGCGTGGTGGTGAGCGACGAGGCGGAGATCCCGGCGGCGCTCCGCGGCTACGTGCAGTTGGCGCTCGACCGCGGCATCCTCAACGCCTTCTTCAACCTCCAGCAGGGTCCCAACGACTCCCAGCCGACCCTGTCGGCCAAGGTGCTGCCGACCAAATCGCTGACGCGGTCGTTCCTGGCCTTCGCCCTCGATCACTACCGACAGGCGTTCGCGGCCGGCAACTGACCGGCCGATCCTCTACGGTGGCGCCGTCTTCCCGGGCGGCGCCACTCTTTTTTTGGCCTGCGGATTCTTTCGCATAAATTGTTATAAGCTCCCTGGTCAGTCTTCGCCGGTGTTGTTTCCCTGAGCGTCGGGCGCTCCTCCCACCCCCCCCGGTGGTGTTGCCGGCCGGGGAGAGGCGCAGGCGGAGGGTCGCTTCGGCCTCTTCTTCAAGGAGGACCGAACGCCATGAAACGTGCACTGCTCTTTGCCCTGACCCTCCTCGCGGCGACCGCCGCCCTGGCCCAGTCGGGCGGCAGCCTGCGGGGCCGGGTCACCCGCCAGGACGGCACCCCGCTCGCCGGGATCACCGTCCGCCTCGCCGAGAACGGGATGAGCGCGCGGACCGGCGACGACGGCCGGTACGCCTTCGCCGCCGTCCCCCCCGGCACCTACACTCTCACCTTCACGCTCGGCGAGCACGAGGCGAAAGAGGAGAAAGTGGAGGTGGCGGCGGGCCGCCCGACCGTCCGCGACCGCAAGCTCGACTGGGACGTCAGCTTCGCCGAGGCGATCACCGTCACCTCGGCCTCCCGCCGGGAGGAGCGGATCACCCAGGCGCCGGCCGCGGTGACCGTCATCAGCGAGCAGCAGATCGAGCGCGAGGCGGCGAGCGGCGAGGTGCCGAAGCTCCTCGAATTCACCCCCGGCATCGACTTCACCCAGAGCGGCCTCTACGACTTCAACTTCAACACCCGCGGCTTCAACAGCTCGCTCAACCGCCGCATCCTCACCCTGATCGACGGCCGCGACCCCTCGGTCCCCTTCCTCGGGGCGCAGGAGTGGGCGGCGGTCTCCTTCCCGCTCGACGAGCTGGCGAACGTCGAGCTGGTGCGCGGCCCCGGCTCCGCCCTCTACGGCGCCAACGCCTTCAACGGCGTGCTCAACATGACCACCAAGGCGCCGCGCGGCAGCGAGGGGGGGAAGGTCCGGCTGACCGCGGGCGACCTCGCCACCCGGCGCGCCGACCTGCGCTACGCCGCGGGTTTCGCCGACAGCTGGTACTACAAGCTGGTCGGCGGCTACCAGCAGAGCGACGACTACACCCGCTCGCGCAATACGGAGGTCGAGTACAGCTCCTTCTGCACCGCGACCCAGAGCCAGGACTGCCTGCGCCGCGAGGCGGTGCCGCTCAAGGTCGACCGCGGGAAGATCGGCTTCGGCGGCCTGCGCCTCGATCACTATCTCGCCGGGGAGACCCAGCACCTGACGGTCGAGGCCGGCACCGTCGACCTCAAGGGCCCGACCTTCCAGACCGGCATCGGCCGGGTCCAGGTGACCGACGCCAAGCGGCCCTGGGGGCGCTTCAACTGGAGCGGCCTGCACTGGAACTTCCTCTCCTACTACGACACCCGCAAAGCCGACGCCCAGCTGGCCCTCGCCTCCGGGGCGCTGCTCTACGAGGATTCGAGCAATCTCCACGGCGAGCTCCAGGGCAACACCCCGTTCGCCGACGGCCACGGCTTCCTGGTCGGTGGCCTGGCCTACCACCGGCAGAGCATCGACACCGCCAATCCGCAGGGCGTGCAGACACTGATGAGCGCCAAGCAGGACGCCCACCAGGAGGCGCTCTTCGGCCAGGTGGAGTACAGCTTCGGCGCCAGCCTGAAGGCGGTGGCGGCGGGGCGGGTCGACAAGAGCACCCTCCACAGCACCCAGTTCTCCCCCAAAGGGTCGCTCGTCTATTCCTTCAATCCGAACCATACCCTGCGGGTGACCTACAACCGTGCCTTCCAGGTCCCCAACTTCTCGGAGTTCTTCCTGAACGTCCCGGCGGGAGCGCCGATCAACCTGTCGGCGATCGAAAACGCCTTCCGGCCGGCCTTGGGCGGCACCCAGCTCGGCTTCTCCCGCGTCCCGGTGCTGGCCTTCGGCAACGGCAACCTGGAGGTCGAGAAGATCCAGAGCTACGAGACGGGCTACTCGGGGATCTTCGGCCAGAAGCTCTTCCTGACCGTCGACTACTACAAGAGCCGGATCGAGAACTTCGTCACCGACCTGCTCCCCGGGGTCAACCCCGACTTCGGCCCCTACGCCCCGCCGGCCGGGGTGCCGGCAGCGGTGGCGGCCCAGCTCCTCGCCACCTTGCGCGGCGCGCTCGGTTCCCGCTTCGTGGGCTTCACCAACCTGGCGAACGGCCAGCCGGCGCTGGTCTTTTCCTACGCCAACGCCGGCCTCGTCGACACCCAGGGGATCGACGTGGCGGCCAACTACTACGTGAATCCCCGCTGGCTGGTCGACGCGAGCTACTCCTGGTTCGACTTCACGGTCAAGGAGCAGGCGCTGGGCGACCAGCTGCTGCCCAACGCCCCCAAGGGCAAGTGGAACGCCGGGCTCACCTACAACGGCGACCGCTGGAACGGCTCGGTCAAGTACCGCGCCGTCCAGGGATTCCGCTGGGCGGCCGGCGTCTTCGTGGGCAACGTGCCAGCCTACAGCGTGGTCGACATGGGAGCGAGCTTCAAGCTGACCGACCGGGTCGCCTTGGGGCTCGACGTCAGCAACCTCTTCGACAAGAAGCACTACCAGACCTTCGGCGGCGACCTCCTGTCGCGCCGGGCGCTGGCGCATGTGACGGTGGGCTGGTAGGACCCGGCGGACCGGTATCCAAGGAGCCCGGAGGGGGACGCGTTCCCCTCCGGGCTCCCCCGTCCCACCCCCCTCTTCCCGCTTCGGATAAGATACCCCCCTATGATCCCCATCGACCTTTCCGGCAAACGCGCCCTCGTCATGGGCGTCTCCAACTCGCGGAGCCTCGGGTGGGCCATCGCGGAGCGCCTGCGGGACGCGGGGGCCGAGCTCGCCTTCAGCTACCAGGGGGAGCGGCTCAAGGGCGACCTGGAGAAGCTCACCAAGGACATGCCCGGCACCCGCCTCGCCCAGTGCGACGTCACCAACGAGGCGGAGCTCCATGCCCTCTTTGTGGGCTTGAAGGAGGCCTGGGGCGGGTTGGACGCGGTGGTCCACTCGATCGCCTTCGCCCCCCGGACGGCGATGGACGGGCGCTACATCGAGACCACCCGCGAGGACTGGCAGACCGCCCTGGGCATCTCCGCCTACTCGCTGGTCGCCGTGGCCCGCGAGGCCGAGCCGCTGCTAAAAGAGGGTGGCGCCATCGTCACCCTGACCTACTACGCCGCCGAGAAGGTGGTCCCGAAGTACAACGTCATGGGGATCGCCAAGAGCGCCCTCGAAGCCTCCGTCCGCTATCTCGCCTACGAGATGGGCAAGAAGGGGGTGCGGGTCAACGCGGTGTCGGCCGGGCCGGTCCGCACCGTCGCGGCACGGAGCATCCCCGGGTTCATCAAGATGTACAGCAAGGTGGGGAGCATGGCCCCCCTGGGGCGGAACGTCACCCATGAGGAGGTCGGCAACCTCGGCCTCTACCTGCTGTCCCCCCTCTCCTCCGGGATCACCGGCGAGACCGTCTACGTCGACGCCGGGTTCCACGTGATGGGGATGGAGCTCTCCGAGGAGTAGCGCCGCCTTGCAGGCTCTGATTCTCGCCGGCGGAAGCGGCACCCGCTTCTGGCCCCTGTCGCGCAAGCTCCGCCCCAAGCAGCTCCTGGCGCTCGACGGCGAGCGGAGCCTGCTCCAGGCGACGGTTGACCGCCTGGCGCCGCTCGTCCCCCCGGAGGCGGTGTGGATCGTCACCACCCGGGACCTGGCCGACAAGGTCCGCGAGCAGCTCCCCGAGGTGCCGGCCGGCCAGGTGCTCGCCGAGCCCATGGGGAGGAACACCGCTCCGGCCATCGGCTGGGCCGTGCGCTCACTCCCCGAGGCGGCGCGGAAAGACGTCGTCGCCGTCCTCCCCGCCGACCATCGGATGGCCGACGCCGCGGCCTTCCGCGACACCCTCGCCCGGGCCGCCCAGGCGGTCGCGGCCCACGATCGGGTGATGACCCTGGGGGTCGTGCCGCGTTGGGCCGAGACCGGCTACGGCTACCTGGAGCTGGCCCCCAGGGCGGAGCCGTCGATCGCCGGGGGCATTCGCCAGGTCGTCCGCTTCGTCGAGAAGCCCGATCCGGAGAACGCCGCCCGCTTCCTCACCTCCGGCGCCTACTTGTGGAACGCCGGCATCTTCGTCTTCCGCGGCACCACCCTCCTCGACCACGTCGCCCGCCTCGTTCCCGAGCTCTCGCGCGGTCTGGAAGAGATCGCCGAGATCGCCGGGGCCTCGGGCGACATCGACGCCCTCTACGCCCGGCTGCCCGCCGAGTCGATCGACTACGCGGTGATGGAGAAGCTCGACGACATCGCCACCTTGCCGCTCGACTGCGGCTGGAGCGACCTGGGATCGTGGGAGGCGCTCGCCGAGGTGCTGCCGGTGGACGGCACGGGCAATCTCTGCCTGGGAGAGGCGGTCACCGCCGACGCCCAGGGCAACCTCCTGGTCTCGGACGGCCCCGGCATCGTCGCCGTCCTCGGGGTCGAGGGGCTGGTCGTCGTGCGCACGGCCGACGCCGTCCTCGTCTGTCCCAAGGAGCGCTCGCAGGAGGTGCGGCGGCTGGTCGCCGAGCTGGCCGCCCGCGGTAGGAACGACCTTCTCTAAATGAGCGAGCCCACCCGGATCTCGCTGCCCGCGGGCGACCGCGCCCTCGTCGACCTCGTGGCGCCGCTCCGACTCGACGAGCTGGTGCCGAGCCCGCCGGGGACGACAGCCCCCTGGGAGGTCGAGATCGGCTTCGGCAAGGGGCGCTATCTCCTCCGCCGCTGCCAGGAGGACCCGGACCGCCGCTTCCTGGGGATCGAGGTGGCGGGCAAGTACCAGCGCCTCTTCGTCGAGCGGGCGCGGCGCCGCGGCCTCGCCAACTGGCTCGCCCTGCGCGGCGAGGCCCTCTACCTGCTCTCGGCCGTCCTCCCCCGGCGCTTCGCCACCGCCGTCCACGTCTACTTCCCCGACCCCTGGCCGAAGAGCCGGCACCAGAAGCGGCGGAGCCTCGACCCCGAGACGGTCGACCTCGTCCTCGGTCTCTTGGCCGACGGCGGACGGCTCCTCTTCGCCACCGACTTCCTGGAGTACGGCGAGCGGGTCCACGAGATCCTCACCACCTACCCCGGCCTCACGGTGATCCGCCACGCGCGCTGGCCGGAGGGGCCGCGCACCAACTACGAGGCCAAGTACGAGGTGGAAGGGCGGCCCATCCTGCGCCTGGAGGCGGTCTGGACCGCCGGCTGCCCCACCCTCCATCCCCGGGGAGCCGCCGCGGTGCTCGCCGCCACCTGGCAGGAGGAGGAAACCTAGATGACCGACCCGGCCGATCCGACCGGCCCGCCGGCCGAGCCGCCCCCCTTCAGCTGGGGCGCGCTCCTCTTCGTCGTGATCTCGTTCCTGGTGGGGATCGGCTACCTGCTCTGGGTGACGGCGATCGAGGGCCGGCGGGTGTGGATCGTCTTCGGGCTGATCGTCCTCATCGCCGGCTTCGCCGCCCTGGCGCACTGGTTGATGGGCCGGACCCGGCGCTAGGCCGGCGATAGGAAGTAGGGCAGGTAGGGCACCCCTGTGCCTGCCCTTGCTCATCCGGATCTACAGCGGTTTGCAGGCCGACCCGTAGCAAACCGTGTAGTTGGTCGCGCACGGCACTTCGCAGGACTGGTAGGCGCTCAGGAACTGGCCCTGGACGTTCGCCAGCATCAGCTCGTCCAGGTGAGCCAGGGTTTCGCGGTGGAGAATCAGGCGCTTCGGGCTCGTCTTCTTCATCGTAGCCTCCTTCCAAGCCGACCTGTACCATTCCAGGCCGGGCGAACCGGGAGAGGGATCGTCTCCCCCAATGGGCGGAGACTAACAGAGATAGAGACGCTTAGCACTAAGCCGAAATGTCTCTCCCGGATCTCTCCAGTATCTGGAGGGGCGCCGGAGGCGAGGGGTCACGATAACGCTATACTCCCCGGGTGCGCACCTCGCTCTCGTGCCTTCTACTGGCCCTGCCGCTCCTCGCGACCTGTGCGCCGCGGCCCCAGCCGGTGACCGCCGCGGAGGCAGCGGCTGCCGCACCGCCCGCCGTCCAGCCGGCGGACCCCGCACCAGCGCCGGCCGCGGCTCCAGCTCCGCCCCGGGAGCGGGCGCCCGAGGTCCGGCGGGAGGAAGACGAGTACACTCTCTACGAGTTGCTCGACCCCGACTCGGCCCAGTTCCACATCCTCTTCGAGGTCACCGCCGTCACCCCCGGGGCGACGACTTACTTCAATCCGATCCGCAAGGGGAGCGTGGCGAGCGGCGAGTCGGTGCGCGACCTGGCGACCGCGCAGCCGCTCGTCTTCGAGGTGGTGAGCGGCGAGGAGGCCCGGAAGAGCGGCCTTCCCGAGGCCGACCTCGCGACCGACTACATCCGCGTCCACCTGCCGCGGCCGGTCCCGCCAGAGGGTGGGGTGCGGCTGCTCATCGAGAAGACCTACAAGGACCCGGAGAGCTACAAGCGGGAGGGCGCGGACCGGATCGTCTTCGCCCGTACCCTGGGTATCCGGAGGAACAGCATCGTGCTCCCCGCGGGCTACGAGCTGATCGGCTGCAACTACCCGGCCCAGGTCCTCCCCGGGCCCGACGGGCGGATCAAGGTGAGCTTCATGCACCCCGGCCCCGAGGCCGTCCCCCTGGTCTTGACCGGCCGGAGGCTCAGCCGATGAGAATCCTCCCTCTCCGCCGGCTCGGTTTTCTCAGCCTGGCGCTGGCCCTCTTCGCGACGCCGGCTTTCACCCAGAACGCCGCGCCCCGGCCGACTCGGCCGCCCCGGCTGGAAGAGGAGCGCCTTTCTGAGCGGGCGCACCAGGACCGCGAGATCGTCTATTTCCTGCGTCCGCCCGAGAGCCACGCCTTCGACCTCTACCACGACTACACCGAATCGCGGCCGGGGGTGGACCGGTATCTGAACGTCGTGAGGAAGGGGAGCTCGGCCTCGGCCCCCAAGGTGCAGATCCTGGACACCGGCGAAACTCTCCAGGTGGAAGTGGTGAAGGGGGACGCCCTCCCCAAGACCGGCCATGGCGACGACGCCGACGCCGGAGAGGTGACCCCCGACGCCGAGGTGGTGGTCATCCACTTCACCCCGGCGCCCACCGGCGGCTCGGTCCGCCTGCGCATCGCCGAGACCTACACCGACCCCAAGAGCTACCGCCAGGAGGGGGACGAGCTGGTCTTCGACCGCACCTTCGGCCGCCCCAGAAACGCCGTCGTCCTCCCCGCCGGCTGGTACCTGACCGCCAGCTCGATCCCCGCCCTCATCTCGGAGACCACCGACGGCCGCATCCGGCTCGACTTCGTGAATCCCCGGAATGACGAGATCGCGGTGTTGATCAAGGCGAAGCGGCGGCCGTAGGGGGTCATCATCCCGAGAGTCCGGGCGCGGGTAACAAGCGGGGCGGCACCGTGCCGCCCCATTTTCATACCAGCGGTCCTGAGCGAGAGGTCAAAGCTCCGGCTGAGTACCTGCCAGCGACGTAGTCCTCGTGGCACCGATCACCGTATCCACCACCATGTCGGTGGGGACGCTCTGCCAAAGCTGGCATTCGCCGCTCGCGTCCCAAACCGCGATCTTGTTGCCCGGAGTCAAATTACAGTTCGTGTTGTCGATACAAAGGGTGGGGACGCCCACGTTCACAATCCGCTGTCCAGAGCCCAGCCAGTTCCACCTCTGGGTGACCTTGCCCAAGACCTTCTGTGCCAGGATCACCTGCGCACCCTTCTGGGGGGTTCCGGCGATGTCGAGGCACAGGTTGGGATGGCTCGCCGAGGTGATGTAGCCGCTGTTCGGGTCCAAGTTGAACATCGTATTTGGGGAGGCGCCGAGAAGGCTGAGCACGACCGGCGCACCGGGTGCGATCGTGGTAACGCCGATGCAGCGGTCCACCGGGCTTCCATTGCTGATGAACTGGATGAGATAAGACATGATCCGTCCTTTCTAGCTCGCTCGATACGCGCAGGATTGCACGCATCGGTAGGGCAACGAGTGCTCTTGCTCGCCAGTTAGCGACAGTATAAGTGGAGCAACTACTGGTGTCTATAATATATTATGATTGCCACATGAGCAGATTTCAATGCGCGCGGCGAGCCCGTTAGCCGCCATCTCGGCTGGACCCGCGTCTGGCGAGACCCCGGCCGTAGGAGCTACTTCGCTTTCTTGCTGGCCAGCCGTTCGACGAGACCGCGGAGCACCGTCTGCGCCTCGGGGCTCCACCAGCTCTCGACCACCTGGTCGAGCTCGCGATCGAACACCCAGTCGAAGAGGGCGGCGAGGTCGGCGCGCGCCTCCCGGCGGGTCATGGCCATGGCCTCCGGGGGGAGGGTGAGAAGGCTCTGGCACCATTCGACCGCCCGCTCCACCACCCGCTCGGCGGGAACCACTCCGTCGACCAGGCCGCAGGCCGCCGCCGCCGTCGGCGAGAGGAGGAGGCCGCCCACGGCGAGCCGCTCGGCCTGCCGCGGGCCGACCTGGCGTTGCAGCGCCTTGAAGATCACCGGCGGCAGGGGGAGGCCGACCTGCACCTCGTTCAAACCGATCTTCCAGTTCCCCTCCGCCATCACCCGCCAGTCGCAGAAGAGCGCGAGGACGATCCCGCCGGCCGGGCCGTGGCCGGTGATCGCCGCGGCGATCGGGATGGGCGAGGTGGCGAGGCTCTTGAGGAGGACGTACAAGTTGCGCCAGGCGGTGGCGATGGCCTCCCGGTCGAGAGTCAGGAGGTGGGGTACGTCGAGGCCGGCCGAGAACATCCCCGGCGCCCCCGAGATCACCAACCCCCGCACCCCCTCCCCCGGGGCGGCCGACACCGCCCGCTCCAGAGCGTCGACCAGGTCCGGAGAGAGAGCGTTGGCCGGCGGATGGTCGAGCTGCAGCTCGCGGACGGATCCATGCTCGCGGATGGTGATCATCGTGTCTCCCCCGGGCCGTGGCGACCCTTAGCGACAGCGTATCTTACGTGAGGGGATCGGGCATATTCTATGGAGCACGATGCCGACGATGCCGCCGAAACCGACCCAGACCCCGATCTCCATCCGGCCCTATCAGCTCGACGACGTCCCGCGGCTGTTCGAGGCCGCCCGGGAGTCGGTCGCGACGGTGGGACGCTGGCTGCCCTGGTGCCACGCCGGCTATGCGATCGAGGAAGCCCAGGCCTGGGTGGAGAAGCAGGTGGCGGCCTTCCAGGCGGGCACTGAGTACCATTTCACCATCGTCTCGGCCGACGGCCGCTTCCTCGGCGGATGCAGCTTGAACCAGTTGGATTCCGTCAACCGCCGGGCGAATTTCGGCTACTGGATCCGCTCGTCGGCGGCGGGCCGCGGGGTGATGACCGCGGCGGCGCGCCTCCTCGCGGACTGGGCCTTCCGCCATACCGATCTCCTCCGGCTGGAGATCCTCGCGGCGACCGGGAATCGCGCCAGCCAGCGGGTGGCAGAGAAGCTCGGCGCCCTCCGCGAGGGGGTCCTGCGGAGCCGCCTTCTGCTCCATGGGGAGGCGCTCGACGCGGTGGTCTTCTCGTTGCTCCGCGCGGAGTGGACGCCGCTTCCCTGAGCCGCAGCGGTCGCCTCAGTGGCGGCCGGCGCGGAGAATGCGGGCGTACACTCCGCCGTTGGGGTCTGGCTGCGACCAGGTGGCCACCACGTCGCCGTTCGGACCCGTCGCAGCGGCGTAGAAATACTGTGGTCCAGTGCCCGGCGTGCTCAGCGGAAACTCCTGAGTCGTGGCCCTCCCGGTGGCGCTGAAGAAACGACCGAAGACGCCGAGGACGGGGCGATCCGGGCTGGCGCCGATCTCGGACCACAGGACGACGAAGCCGCCGTCGGCCAGGGCGGTCACGACCGGGTCGATCTCCCGACCACTCCGCACGCTCACCTTCAGGGGAACGCTGCTGGTGGGAGTCCCGTCGGCCCGGAAGCGCTGGGCATAGATGTCGGAAGTGGATTTGAAGAGGAAGAGATAATCGCTGGACCAGGCGAGGACGAAACTGCCATCGGCCAGCAGGCTGGCACCGGTGTTTTTCGGGTCCAAACCCGCGGCGTCGTCGGCGGGCGAGCCATGGATCTCATACCCTGTCGCATGAGAGCCGTCGAAGTCCTCCACATTCAGATAGCTGCCGTCAGACTGTTCGAAAATCACGTCGCGCAGCACACCCTCCGGAGTTACCGCCAAGGCATCCGACCAATTGAAGTCTTCCTGAGAGAAGGGGGGACTCACCGGCGGCTCCGGGGGCTCCGGCCCGAGCGGCTTGCCGGTCGGGTCGAAGAAGCGCCGCAAGACCGAGGAGGTGAGGCTGTAGTCGGGGGCATGATCGGTGCCGGCGACGGCCGTCCAGGCGACGGCGAAGCCACCACCCGGCGCCGCGGCGACCTGCGCGCAGCAGCGGCTGTACGGGCTGCTGCGGTGGATCTTGGCCGGCGGCCCGAGCGGAGCGCCGGTGCGGTCGAAGACCCGGGCGAAGACGCTATAGATATAGGTCTGATGGCGGTTCACCTGGTCCCAGACCACCACGAACCCATTGGGGAGAGCGGCGACCGAGTCGACGATCTGGCCCGCCGGCCGCAGGATCTCGATCTCGCCGGTCACCGCCCTGCCCTTGCGGTCGAAGAGCCGGGCGTACAGGGTTCCCGCGTTGGGCTGCTGGTTGGACAAGGCATTCCAGACCACCACGAAACCGCCATCCGGGAAGACCGCGACCTGGGACCCGCCGCCGGCGCCGACCTTGAAGGCGGGGCCGGCCTGCAGCGGTGGAGCGGCGGAGAGGAGAGAGGGGAAGAGCAGGAGCGGCAGCAGGGCGGCGCGGGCTAGAGTTCGCATGTCGTTACATTCTATCAGGCTTCCGACGACTGGCAATGGCTTGGCGTGGGGTTGTCGCGCAGGCACGGCCGCGAGCCTCCGACGGTCCAGCTCCAGAAGGCAGTCGTTGCGCCTCGGATGGCGACGACTGAATTCCAGGGGGCAGTCACTGCCCCTCGGACGCCGACGACTGAATTCCAGGGGGCAGTCACTGCCCCTCGGACGCCGATGACTGAATTCCAAGGGGCAGTCGCTGCCCCTTGGACGCCGATGACTGAATTCCAGAGGGCAGTCACTGCCCCTCGGACGCCGATGACTGAATTCCAGGGGGCAGTCGCTGCCCCTTGGACGCCGATGACTGAATTCCAGGGGGCAGTCACTGCCCCTCGGACGCCGATGACTGAATTCCAGGGGGCAGTCGCTGCCCCTTGGACGCCGATGACGAAATTCCAGGGGGCGGTCGCTGCCCTTTGGAAGGCGATGAGCGGCGCTGAATATCCGGTTGAGCCGTGAGGTGGCGCAGCGTTTCACCGCACGGCGGCGGCTCCTGCGCGGGCGGTCGCCGTGCTTGCGAGAGTGGCCCGAGCGGCAGTTGTACCTCTGCCGGTTGCTGGAGGAGGACGATCTATCAGCGGATTTTGCTGCGCTGCATCAGCCGGGCCAGACCTGATCGTCGTCCCAGGAAGTGTCGAACTCGCCCGGCGCGACGGGATTCGCGACGTAGCCCGCGCGGTGACGGCTCTCCAGCTCCAACTCGTGCCGCAAGAGGTGGGATGAAACCGTGTCTCCGCAGGGCAGAACCATAGGACCATCAAGGCCCAGACATCGGTGTGTAGACGGACGAGGCGCCGGCAGCAAGCCTCCAGCTGATAAACTCTCCCAGTGCGCGTCTACCTTGATCTCTGCTGCCTCAAGAGGCCCTTCGACCTTCAGGAGCAGCCCGTCATCCGCCTCCAGACCGAGGCTGTGCTCAGTATCCTGGCCCTTTCGTCGGACACCGTCGAGCTGCTCCGAAGTCCGGCTCTGGTCCTCGAGAACAGCCTGAACCCGAACCAGACCCGCCGCGAGGCGGTCGCTCTCTGGCTCTCCGAGGACGCTGCCGTCGCTCCCGACGAGACCGACCTGGCCGTTCGCATCGCTGAGCTCACGGCCAAGGGCTTTAAGAGCTTTGACGCCTTTCATCTCGCATCAGCAGAGCTGGCTGGCGCGGACGCTTTTCTCATCGTCGACCTTCAGATCCTCAGGCTCGCGTCACGGGTGGCCGGCGAGCTTCACGTCCGGGTCACCGACCCCGTCCACTTCGTCGAGGAGGTCTCTCAATGGAAGCACTGATCACCAACCAGAGTGAGCTGAGGAATCGTGGGTTCCGCGCCCTCACTGAAGCCCTCGGCTGGGCCAACGCAGTCCGCTTCTTACGCCAGTATGACCCCGGGGCAGGCAACTACACCGAGGAACGTCGGACTCTGCTGCCGGACTGGGATGCACCTACTCTGATCCAGAAAGCCAAGGAGCTGCAGAAGCCGGGCTCCTGAGGCAGAGCCGCCCCTACCCCGGCAGCGCCACCCCCGCCATCAGCCACAGCATCACCGCCTTCTGCACGTGCAGGCGGTTCTCGGCCTCGTCGAAGATGCGGCTCTGCTTGCCGTCGGCGACCTCGGCGGCGACCTCTTCGCCGCGGTGGGCGGGGAGACAGTGGAGGAAGACCGCGTCCTCCCGGGCGTGTGCCATGAGCGCGGCGTCGACGGTGAAGCCTTTGAAGGCCTGGATTCGCTTCTGGGCCTCCGCCTCCTGGCCCATCGAGGCCCAGACGTCGGTGTAGACGGCCGAGGCGCCGGCGACCGCGGTCTTGGAGTCGCGGGTCAGCTCGAGCTTCGTCCCCGCTGCCGCCGCGTCCTGCCTCGCGAGGTCGGCATAGTGGGGGTTGACCTCGTAACCTTCGGGGGAGGCCACGGCGACGTCCATCCCCACCTTGGCGGCGGCGAAGAGGAGCGAGTGGGCCATGTTGTTGCCGTCGCCCACGTAGGCGAGCTTGCGGCCGGAGAGATCGCTGCCGAAGATCTCGGTCAGGGTGAAGTAGTCGGTCAGCGCCTGGCACGGGTGGAGATCGTCGGTCAGGCCATTGATCACCGGGATCGAACCGTACTTTGCGAGGTCGAGCACCGTCTGGTGGGCGAAGGTGCGGGCCATGATGCCGTCGACGTAGCGCGACAGGACCCTAGCGGTGTCGGCGATCGGCTCGCCGCGGCCGAGCTGGATGTCGCGGCTGGAGAGGAAGAGGGCGTGGCCGCCCATCTGCACCATGCCGACCTCGAAGCTCACCCGGGTGCGGGTCGAGGACTTCTCGAAGATCATCCCCAGGCTCTTGTGGGCGAGGGCGGTGCGGTATTTCTCGGGATGGGCCTTGACGTCGGCGGCGAGGCGGAAGAGTCCGGCGACCTCGGCCGCGGTCAGGTCGTGGACGGAGATCAGATGGCGCAGATCGGGCGTTTGGGGCATGGAATCTCCTCGAAAAATTGGGCTTTAGAGCGGGTCGCGCTCGATCGGCATCGTCATGCAGCGCGGACCGCCGCGGGCCCGCGACAGCTCGTTGGCGGCCAGGGTGACGACGGTCGGCCCGCCGCCCACGAGGTCGTGGCCACCGGCCACCACCTCCTCCTCGGTGAGGATGCGGAAGCCGCGCCGTCCCAGCTCCTCGATGGTCTTTCGGTTCCGGCGGTAGAGCAGGATGACCCCGGGAGCGAGGGCGAAGGCGTTGGCGCCGTCGGTCCACTGCTCGCGCTGCTGGTCGATGGCCTCGGCGGCGCCGCCGCAGGGCACCACGTCGAGCGCGAGGCCCAGGTCGGCGAGAGCGGTGAGCAGCGAGGTGCGGACGGCGAAGGTCAGCTCGCGGGCCAGGAGGTCGACGTAGTAGACGTGCGCCGCCTCGCGACCACCCGGCTGGATGACCGGCAGGTGGGCGAGGCAGGTGTGGCGGTCGATCAGGGTGAAGACGGTGTCGAGATGCATGTAGGAGCGCTTGGGCGGCATCTCGACGAGGATCAAGTGCCGGAACGGCGTCTCCTCACGGCGCAGGTACTCGGCGAGCACCTCGACGCCGCGCCGGTTGCTGCGCTCGGAGAGGCCGACGAGGACGATCTCCGGCGAGACCACGAGGACGTCGCCGCCCTCCAGGCTGGCGTAGGGATACTGGGGATCGTGATGCGGCGCGGCGACCGGCGGGACGTCGATCTCGAACAGGTCGGCGTAGCCCTGGAGAGCCGGATGGTAGTTGAACAGGGTGCGCGAGAGAAGCGGCTCGCGCTCCCGCGCCTCGGTCGCCATGGACGGGCAGATCACCCGGTCGCCGAGCACCACCTGGGAGTCGCGCTGGAAGAAGTAGTTGGGGAGCGGCGCCAGGTCGAAGAACCGGCGGCCGCCCGCCTCGACCGCATCGGGTCCCGCCAGCACCCCTTCGATGAGCAGGGCGGCCAGGCGGTCGGCCGGCAGCTCCGCCAGTCGGGAGACGAGACTCGCCCCCACGCCGTACTCGCGCTGCAGCTCGTCGAGCAGCCGGGCGCGCGGCACCGCCTCGCGGAGGACCTGGGCGAGCAGGGTCTCGCCGTCGAGCACCTCGACGCCCCCCTGGCGCATCACCTGGGTGAAGAGGTCGTGCTCCTCGCGCGCCTCGTCGCCATAGAGAATGTCGTCGAAGAGGAGCTGCTCCATCATCGACGGGGGCATCCGGTCGATCTCCAGCCCGGGGCGGTGAACGAGGACGCGGCGCAGCCGTCCGATCTCTGAATCCACGTGAACGCGCATGGTGGTCTCGGGTGCCGGCCGGCCCTGACGGCCTGCGATGTCGCCGGCGGATTGAAGATGGCAAGGCGCCGGGTTCGGCGCGGCGGCGCATTGTATCATCCCGCCCATGCCCGAACTTCCCCAGAACCCTCTCTACGAGCGCTACGCCTCCCGCGAGATGGCCCGGCTGTTCTCAAGCCAGCACCGCTTCGGCGAGTGGCGACGGCTCTGGATCACCCTCGCCGAGTGTCAGAAGGAGCTCGGCCTGCCGATCACCGAGGCGCAGATCCGCGCCCTCCAGGCGGTGGCCGGCGACTTGGACCTCGACCGGGTGGCCGAGCTCGAACGGCGCACGCGGCACGACGTGGTGGCCCACCTGCGCCACTTCGCCGAGCAGGCAGACCGGGTCGAGCCGGGGGCCGGCGGCATCCTCCACCTGGGGGCGACCTCCGCCTTCCTGACCGACAACACCGACGCCCTTCTCGCCCGTGACGCCCTCCGCCTCCTCACCCGCCGTCTGGCCGCGGCCGGAGAGGCCCTGGCCGAGTTCGCCCGCCGCACCAAGGACCTCCCCACCCTCGCCTACACCCACTTCCAGCCGGCCCAACTCACCACCATGGGCAAGCGGGCCTGCCTCTGGCTCCAGGACCTCCTCATGGACCTGGACGAGGTGCGGCACCGGTTGGCCGGCCTGCGCTGCCGGGGCGTGAAGGGGACGACCGGAACCCAGGCGAGCTTCCTCACCCTCTTCCATGGGGACGCCGAAAAGGTCCGCACGCTCGACCGCCGTTTCGCCCTACGGCTGGGCTTCGCCGCGAGCTTCCCGGTGACCGGCCAGACCTACCCGCGGAAGCAGGACAGCCAGGTGCTCCAGACCCTGGCCGGGATCGCCGAGAGCTGCCACAAGTACGGCACCGACCTGCGCCTCCTCCAGGGGGTGGGCGAGCTCGCCGAGCCGTTCGACGCCGAGCAGGTCGGCTCCTCGGCCATGGCCTACAAGCGCAACCCGGTGCGCGCCGAACGGATGTGCGGCCTCGCCCGCCGGCTGATCACCGACAGCCTGAACGGCCCCCTGAACGTCGCCACCCAGTGGCTGGAGCGCAGCCTCGACGACTCGGCCAACCGGCGGCTGGTCCTCGCCGACTCGTTCCTGACCGCCGACGCCGTCGTCGGCCTCGCCGGGCACATCGCCGCGGGGTTGACGGTGCGGGAGACCACGGTGGCGGCGCGGGTCGCCCGCGAGCTGCCGTTCATGGCGACCGAGACCCTGCTCATGGAGGCCGCCCTGCGCGGCGGCGATCGCCAGGTCCTCCACGAGCGCATCCGGGGCTACAGCCTGGAAGCGCAGGGCGAGCTCGAGCAGGGCGGGGAGAATCGGTTGATCGACCGCATCGTGGCCGATCCCGACTTCCGGCTGACCCAAGCGGAGGTCGAGCCGTGGCTCGATCCGCGTGTCTTCACCGGGCGCTCGGCGGCGCAGGTCGAGGAGTTCCTCGCGGAGGTGGCTGCACCCGCCCTGGCCGGAATCGAGGCAGCGACCGTCGAGGCCCCCCGGATCTGAAAGCGCGGGTCACACCGCGGTAATGCGTCCGGACGTACCGGAATGCCGCCGAAATGCGGTAACCCGGCGAAAATTCGGGTTGTGCTATAGTCTCTTTTCAGCGCAGCTAGTACCGAGCGCCGCAGGGACCCACGAACTCGCCAGGAGGGTTGACGAGCATGGATCATACGGCACTACCGACAAGAGCTACCTCTCCCACCAGAAGTAGCTGCAAGCTTAATGCCGCCGGGCGCGCCCAACACCGACCGGCACCACCCGGGCGGGCTTTCTCTCTCTCCGGCACCCGGCGCTCCCTCCCCTTCCTCTCGCTCCTGGTCCCGCTCCTCCTCCCGATCCTCACCACCGGCTGCTCCAGCGCCCACCCGCGGCTGCGTCCCAGCCAGCCCGGCCCCACCGGACCGGTCGAGCGCGGCATGGCCTCCTGGTACGGGCCGGGGTTCGACGGGCACCGCACGGCGAGCGGCCAGCGCTACCGCCGGACCGAACTGACCGCCGCCCACCGGACTCTCCCCTTCGGCACCCGGGTGCAGGTCAGGAACCTGGAGAACGGCGCCTCCGTGGTGGTGAAGATCAACGACCGCGGCCCCTTCTCGCGCGGCCGGGTGATCGACCTTTCCTATGAGGCGGCGCGCCAGCTGGGAGTTTCCGGCCCGGGAACGGCGCAGGTCGAGATCGCCGTGCTGGGCACGGAGGGGGACGTCCCTCCCGAGACCCACTACAGCTACACCGTCCAGGTTGGCGCCTACAGCGACCCCGATCTCGCGGTCCTCCTGCACCGCGACTTGAAGCGTCTCTATCCCGAGGCCTACGTCCACTCGGACGGCACCTGGAACCGCGTGCAGGTCGGGCTCTTCACCGACCGTGAAAACGCCGAGAGCCTCCGCCGAGAGCTGGCCGCCATGGGAATGCCGGCGCTCGTAGTCGCCGCGGCGCACTGAGAACGCCCTATCCGATCTCCAATCCTGGAGCGGGGCAGGGCAGGCACAGGGGCCTGCCCCTACCCTGCCCTACCTGGGCACTCGACCCCAGTGTCGGGTTTGGGTAAGATCCCGCCCTCGTGGCGTCCCTCAACATCTTCATCGACGAATCTGGGAACTTCGACTTCTCGGTCCGGGGGACCAAGTACTTCCTGCTGACCGCCGTTTCGACGACCGGGTGCGCAGATCTCTTCTCCGAGTTCTTCGAGCTCAAGCATAGGTTGGCAGCCTCCGGCCTCGAGCTGGAGGAGTTTCACGCCACAGAAAACAAGCAGGCTGTCCGGGATGAGATGTACAAGATGATCGAACGACACTGTGAGCATCAGTGCCTCACCATCGACTCGGTCATCGCCCAGAAAAACAAGACCAATCCCTCTATCCGAGCCGATGCCGTCTTTTATGCCAAGATGCTCCAGACCCTACTGCAGTGGGTTTTCAAGCACAGACCAACGACAGATGTCGACAGAATTCTGGTTTGGGCAGCAAGAATTGGGACCAATAAGAAGCGGGGATTATTCGAGAAGACGATCAAGGGCTATCTCTCGAATGAGCTCAACGCGAGACACCCCTATCATCTGTTCATCCACAGCGCAGCTTCGCACCCCATGTTACAGGTGGCTGATTACTGCAGCTGGGCGATCATCAAGAAGTGGAAAGACGCAGAGCTGAGACCCTACTCAAAGATCCACCACGCGGTGCTCACAGAGTTTGAGATCTTCCGGTCTAGGACGAAGCAGTACTACTAAAAAAAATCGACCCACTCACCTATCCTCCGAGGAGGAAGAGCCCCCGGGGCTCTTTTCGGCAAGTGGGAACCTTTGGACGCTAGTATGGCGTCGCCTCGGGTCCGCTGTCAACCCCTCCGCCGGAGCTCAGCGCTCGTTCAACTCGGCCAACCATGCCTTGATCCCGGTGTCCAGCCGGTGGCGGTCGCGGTGGCGTTCCACGGCGATCTGGACCAGGCGGTCGACGAGCTGTGGCAGGGGGAGGCCGGAGAGGCCCCAGAGTCGCGGGTACATGGAGATGCTGGTGAAGCCGGGCAGGGTGTTGACCTCGTTGACGTAGAGACCCTCTTCGCCCCTGTCCTCTTCATAGAGGAAGTCGACCCGCGCCATGCCGGCGCCGCCCAGGGCGGCAAAGCCGCGGATGGCGAGGTCCTGGAGGCGCGCGGCGACCGCCGCGGGCAGCTCGGCCGGGGCGATGAGCTGCGCGTTGTCCTCCAGGTACTTGTCGGCGTAGTCGTAGAAGTCGTTGCCGGGGACGATCTCGCCGATGGCCGAGGCTTCGAGCCTGCCGTAGCCCAGGACCGCGCATTCGAGCTCTCGCCCCTTCACCCCGCGCTCGACGAGCACCGCGTCGTCGAACTGGAGGGCGAAGCGGATCGAGGTCTCCTGGCAGGAGCGGCTGTCGACCCGCTTGACACCCACCGAGGAGCCGCCCACGCTCGGCTTGACGAAGAGCGGCAGCGGGAGGCGTTCGAGGCGCGCTACGAAGGCCTGGGGATCGGCCTCGAAGGCGGCGCGGGTCGTCGTCTCGTAGTCGACGACCGGCACCCCGGCCGCCGCCATCACCCGCTTGGCGAGCACCTTGTCCATGGCGAGGGCGGAGGCGGTGACCCCCGGCCCCACGTAGGGGAGGTCGAGCATCTCGCAGAGCCCCTGGAGGGTGCCGTCCTCCCCCCAGGTCCCATGCACGATGGGGAAGAGCGCCTCGGCCCCCGACCCGGTAAGGTGGACGAGGGTGGGAGCGACCGGCGCTCCGACCGGCTCGATCGCCTTGTCGCCGCCTGCCAGCACCGCGGCCGCGGCCGCGGGCGGAATCCAGCAGCCGTCCTGGGCGATTCCCAGGGCGATGACCTGGTGCCCCGCCTCGGTCAGACCCCGCGCCACCGTGCGGGCCGAGGTGATCGAGACCTGGTGCTCTACGCTGCGCCCGCCGAAGATGAGACCTACGTTCATGCGCCATCCCTTTCCCAAGGCGGCGATCTTACCAGCCCGGGGACGATCGGTCGCTATCGAGACGGAAACCGATCCGGTTGCCTCCTCCCCAGGATTTTAGTAGAGTCTAGGCATACCACCTGAGCTTCGAGGGAATGCCGCACAGCGGCCCTGGTTTCCGTCGAGACTCGTGTGCGCGAGGTCCACCATGAATTTTCTTTTCGTCTCCCTGGTCGCATCGGCATTGCTGCTTTCCATTGCGCTACGGATTAATTTTTTAAGATGGAAAGCGCCACGGTTGGAGCGGCAGGGCGAATTTCCGGCCACCACGATCCTCGTGCCGGCCAGGAACGAGGAGGCGAACATCGGGCCCTGCGTGACGTCGCTGCGCCGGCAGGGTGGCTCCTCCTCCCTGATCGTCGTCGACGACGGTTCGACCGACCGAACGGCGGCCATCGTCTCAGACCTGGCGGCAGACGACCCGCGGATCGAGTTGGTGGCGGCAGGGGACGTGCCACCGGCCTGGAGAGGGAAAGTTCACGCTCTTTCGGTGGGCATGGATCGCGTGACAACCCCCTGGATTCTGACGACCGATGCGGATACGCGACATGCGCCAGGACTGCTGGCCCGGGCGCATGCGACGGCAGCGCACCGGCATTTGGACTGGATCTCTCTCGCCGGCCAGCAGGAGGTCCAGGGAGTGGGAGAAAACCTTCTCACTCCACCCGTCTTCGCCGTGCTGGATGCCGTCCTCGGCAACTGGACCCGCGCCGCGTCGGGTGGCGCGACCCTCGCCAATGGACAGTACATCCTCGTGCGGAGCGCGGCGATCCAGGCGATCGGTGGCTTTGCGGCGGTCCGCTGTGTACCGATCGACGACGTGGCGTTGGCGGTCGAGCTCAAAGCGGCAGGCTTTCAGGGAGGATTCTTTCGCGCTCCGGAAGAATTGAGAATTCGGATGTACCAGGGGTTCGGCGCCTCGGTCCGCGGCTGGCGCAGAAGCCTGGGGGCCCTGTTCGGTGGCCGGTGGACCCAGGCCCTGGGCGTGCTGCTGGTGCTCTTGGGGCCCTCCGTGCTGCTGGGCTTCGAGCTCGCCAGGAGGGAGGGGCCGGCAGCCCTGGCGCTGTGGCTGGGGGGAGCCGTGACCTCGATGGTCCTGCGGCGCGGCAGCCGGCATTCTCCTCGATGGGGCCTCCTCTATCCCCTGGATGCCCTGGTGCTGAGCGGAGTCCTGCTCCTCGCTCTCCGCGACTACAGTCGCGGCTTCTTCGCCCCCTGGAAGGGGCGGGAGATGCCGGTCGCCGCGCCGTCCCTGACTCCCGAGGGTTAGCCGGGTTAACCGAGGTCAACCCGGTAGGCGCTCTTCACCTCGGGGAGCGCCTGGAGGCGGGCGATGAGATCGTCCTTGGGCTCCTGGTCGAGGCGGAGCACGGCCAGGGCCACCGCCTCGCGGCCCTCGGTGGCCTCGCGACGGGCGAGGTGGATGTCGGCAATGTTCACCCCGGCCTGACCCAGGAGAGTGCCGAGCTTCCCCACCACGCCGGGGACGTCGCGGTTCTCCAGCACCAGGAGCCTCCCCGCCGGCCGGAACTCCAGGCGGAAGCCGCCGAAGCGGACCACCCGGGGGTCGCGGTCGCCGAAGAGGGTGCCATCGAGCTCGACCCGCTTGCCGCCGCCGGAGAGGCTCACCCCGACCAGGTGCGGGTAGTCGCCGCTGCCGCTGTGGGTCGAGCGCACCACCTGGATGCCGCGGCTTTCGGCGATCCGCTCGGCGTTGACGTAGTTGACCCCCTCGTTCAGGAAGTTGGAAAGCACTCCCTTCAAGGCCGCCACGGCGACCGGCACCCGGTACCCCTCCTCGATCCCCCAGAGCTCGACGGCGAGCTGCTGCGGCGCGCTCCCCAGGAGCTGGCCGGCCATCCTCCCCAGCCGCTCGGCAAGGGCTAAATAGGGCTCCACCCGGCCGCCGGTGGGGCGGAACGGCAGGTTGACCGCGGCGACCGAGAGCGAGCCCGAAAGGGCGGCGAGGAGCATTTCCGCGGTCTCCTGCGAGATGCGCTCCTGGGCCTCCCGGGTCTGGGCGCCGATGTGCGGCGTCGCCACCACCTTGGGATGGCGGACGAGCGTGAGGTCCTTCGGCGGCTCCTCGGCGTAGACGTCGAGGCCGGCGCCGCCCAGATGGCCGCTCTCCAAAGCGGCGAAAAGCGCCGCCTCGTCCACCACCCCGCCTCGGGCGCAGTTGATGAGGAGCGCCCCGGGACGCATGCGGGCGATTCGCTCGGCCGAGAGGAGGTTTTTCGTCTGCTCGGTCAAGGGGATGTGGAGGGTGACGACGTCGGCCCGGGCGAGGAGGTCGTCGATCGACAGCAGCTCGACCTCCAGGCGGCGGGCGGCCTGCTCGTCGAGGAACGGATCGAAGGCCACGACCCCCATCTCGAAGCCGCGGGCGCGCGCCGCCACCCGCTGGCCGATGCGGCCGAAGCCGATCACCCCCAGGGTCTTGCCCTGGAGCTCGACGCCTAAGAAGCTCTTCCGGTCCCAGACCCCCGCCTTCATCGAGGCGTCGGCCGCCGGGACGTTCCGGGCGACGGCGAGGAGGAGGGCGAAGGTGTGCTCGGTCGCCGACATCAGGTTGGCGGTGGGGGCGTTGACCACCAGGATGCCGCGCTCGGTGGCCGCCTGGACGTCGACGTTGTCGACCCCGATCCCCGCCCGCCCCACCACCTTGAGCCGCTTGCCGGCGGCCAGGAGGTCGGCGGTCACCTGGGTCATGCTGCGCACCACCAGGGCGTCATAGTCGGCGATCATCTCCGTAAGCCGCGGCCGCTCCTCGGCGGTCATCTGGTGGACTTCGAGCCCCGAGGCCCGGAGCAGCTCGAGCCCCAGGGGATCGAGCGGATCGGAGACGAGGATGCGGTGCGGCGCCGGGCTCCCGGCCTTCTCTGCAGTTTCGGGCATGGCCGTCATCCTCGCGCCGGAGCGCCCGTCGGTACGTGGACCAGGCCGGCGAGGACCTCGTCGGTCACGGCGAGGAGACCTTCGAGATCGCTCGCCCGGACCTCGCCCATGTGCCCGATGCGGAAGGTGGAGGGTTTCCAGTCTCCGTAGCCGCCGCCGATCGTGTAGCCGCGGCTCGCCAGACCCTTGACGATCGCCTGCGGATCGACCCCGGCGGGCGGTTTCAGGCAGCTCACCGTTACCGAGCAGGCATTCGCCGCCGAGGCGTAGGCGCAGCCGCGCTCTGCCGCCCAGGCCGCGGTCTGCTCGGCGAGGCGGGCGTGGCGCGCCCAGCGCTCCTCCATCCCCTCGGCCATCATGCTGTCGAGCTGGACGTCCAGAGCGTAGAGGAGGGGGATGGCCGGGGTGGTGATGAAGCCGCCCTCGCGGTGCTTGTCGCGGTAGCGCAGGAGATCGGTGTAGAAGCCGCGATGCGGGATCTTGGCAGCACGCTCCGCGGCGCGCTCGGAGAGGGTGAAGACGGTGATCCCGGGAGGCAGCGCGAGCGCCTTCTGGGTGCCGGCCAGAACTACGTCGATCCCCCAGGCCTCGGACTCGACCGGCGCGCCGCCCAGCGAGGAGACGGTGTCGACGATCAAGAGGGCGTCACTCTCCTCGCGCACGACGCGGGCGATCTCTGCGAGCGGGCTCATCACTCCGGTCGAGGTCTCGTTGTGGACCAGGGTGACCGCCTCGTAGCGCTTGCGGCGCAGGGCCGTGCGCACCAGGTCGGGATCGATCGGCTGGCCCCAGGGGACGGCGACCTGGTCGGCCGACTTGCCGAGCGAGCGGCTGATCGAGTGCCAGCGCTCGGAGAAGGCGCCGCAGGTGAGGTTCAGGACGTCCGCGGCCACCGTCGAGAGGACGGCGCTCTCCATGATGAGCGTCGAGCTGCCGGTCGCGATCATCACGTCGCCCGAGGTGCGGAGCACCTTCTGCAGGCGATCGGCGAGCTTCAGATAGAGCGCCTTGAACGGCGCCGAGCGGTGCCCCTGCATGGGGGCGGTCATGGCCTGGCGAACGGCCTCGGTGACGTAACTCGGGCCGGGGAGGAAAAAGCGGATGGTTTCGGTCATGGGACGGACCCTCGGTCTGGTTGAAATTCTCGTACGCCGCGCTGCGGCAATCTTACCCGGTTTCGCGCCGACTGTCAGCTCCAGGGGCGGGGGCGGCGCAGGGCCGCGACCAGATCGCTGACCGAGTAAGTGCGGCCGGCCTCCCCAGGCGGGACGACCGTCCAGCTCTCTCCGCCCACCTGGAGGCGGGGCGCCGCCGGGATCTCCGCAGTACTCGTGCTCCGCACGAGCACCAGCACGCAGCCACGGAAGTGCTCGCGCAGAAGATCCTGGAGCACCGGCTCGCCGCGCAGCGGTTTGACGGCGAGGCTCCTGCCGCCTCCGGCGGCCACGGCGCGGAGCGCCCCTTGGCCCGCCGCCGCTTCCAGATCGGCCGGCAGCCCCGCTGGCTGAGATAGCGGCGCAAGATCGAGCCAGCCGAGCCGCAGGCCGGCCTCGCGCGCGGCGGCGAAGAGCGGAGCGAAACGCTCCGGCCCCTCCTCCACCCGAAGCAGATGCGGCGCTTTCATCGGTAGAGGAGGATCTCCGCGCACTCGTCCCGGAAGGCGGCCTCGTCCGCCTCCCAGCCGGCAAACCAGGCGAGGAGGTCGTCCCGCCGCCCGTGGTCGATCGCCTCGCGGCAGCGCGCGGTGCGGGTCAGCAGATCGATCGCCGGGACGTCGGCGACGAACTCGTAGGCCGCCTGGCGCCAGGCGAAGATCTCCGGCGCGATCTCTTGGACGGCGGCGAGCAGCTCGACCCCGGCGCGATAGGAACGGAAGGTGCCGGGATCGGTGACGACGATCTCGACCCCGCCGCAGACCTTGCCGGCATGCTTCTGGAACTGCGGCCGGAAATAGGTGGGAACGAAGACGGCTCCAGGAAGAGCGCGCTCGTTCAGCCGATCGGCGAGGGCCACCGGGTCGAGCCCCGGCGCGCCGGTCAGCTGGAAGGGACGGGTGGTGCCGCGCCCCTCCGAGAGCTCGGTCGCCTCGACCAGGCAGCCGCCGGGATAGACGTGCGCGGTCGCGACAGTCGGCATGTTGGGCGAAGGGGCGACGAAGGGGAGGCCGGTCTCTTCCCAGCGCATGGTCCGGCGCCAGCCGGCCATCTCGACGATCTCGCAAAGTCCCGTCCAGCGCCGCCGCCGCGCTTCGAGCCGCACCAGCTCGCCCAAGGTGAGACCGTGGCGGACCGGGGTACGGAAGGCGCCCACGAACGATTCATATCCGGGCTCAGGAAGATTCCCCTCGACGATCTCGCCGCCCAGCGGATTGGGGCGGTCGAGCACCCAGACCTCGCAGCCCGCCGCGAGCGCCGCCTCGGCCGCCCAAACTGCCGTCGCGGCGTAGGTGTAGTAGCGCGAGCCCACGTCCTGAAGGTCGATGACGAGGAGATCCAGACCGGCGAAGGCCGCGGGCTGCGGCGCCAGCGAAGCCGCGGAGTCGCCGTAGAGCGAGAGGATCGGCACTCCGGTCCACGGATCGCGCCCACCCGCCGCGGCCACCATGTCCTGCTCGACGCCGTAGTACCCGTGCTCCGGGCCGAAGAGAACGCGGGGCGGCTGTGCCGACGCGGCGAGGGCGCGGTGGGCCGGGCGGAGGTCGGCGGTGAGCGAGGCGCCGTGGGCGAGAAGGCCGTAGCGCCGGCCGGCGAGCCGGGAAGGCGCCGCGAGCAGCCGGTTGAGCCCGGTGGCGACTGTCATGCTCATCGCGAGGAAGAGTGGCGCTGGTAAGGGCCGCTCTGGCCGCCGCTCTTCGTTTCGAGGCGGAGGTCGGTGACCGTCACGCCGCGCTCCACCGCCTTGACCATGTCGTAGAGGGCCAGGGCCGCAGTCGAGCAGGCCACCAGGGCTTCCATCTCGGCGCCGGTGCGGGCGTTGACCACCACCCGGCTGCGGATCTCGACCCCCTCGGGGATGGGGTCGATGTCGATCTCCACCTGGTCGAGCGGCAGCGGATGGGCGAGCGGGATGAGATCGCCGGTGCGCTTCGCGCCCTGGATGCCGGCCAGGCGCGCCACCGCGAAGGCGTCCCCCTTGGGCAGGTTGGCGAGCCGGATCAAGGTCTGGGCGGAGAGCAGCACCCGGCAGGAGGCCTCGGCGACGCGGCGGGTGACCGGTTTGTCCGACACGTCCACCATCTGGGCCTGGCCCTGGGGGTCCAAGTGACTGAAGCTTCCCTGGCTCATCGTTCGCCCTCTCGCGCCGCGGGTATGCTACACCCATGCGCCCCGGCCCCCTCACCCGCCTCGCGATCGTGGTGCCGACCCTGAACGAAGAGGTGGCCCTGGCGCGCCATCTGCCCGCGATTCTGGCCCAGGCCGACGAGGTCGTGATCTCGGACGGCGGCAGCACCGACCGCACGCTGGAGATTGCGGCGGCCGGGGGCGCCCGCACGGTGTCCGGCCCGCCCGGGCGCGGCGGGCAGCTCAACCGCGGCGCCGCCGCGGCCATCGCGACCACCGCGGCCGGCGCGACCGGCGCCGATCTCCTGCTTTTCCTCCATGCTGATACCCTCCTTCCCGAAGGCGCCGGCGACCGCATCCGCGCCGCGATCGCGGCCGGAGCCCAGGGCGGCGCCTTTCTCCTGCGCTTCGACGTCGACCGGCCGAAGCTCCGGCTCGGCGCCTGGCTGATCAACCAGCGCACCCGCTGGACCCGCCTGCCGCTCGGCGATCAGGCCCACTTCGTCACCCGCGAAACCTTCACCCAGCTCGGCGGCTTCAAGGATTGGCCCATCCTGGAGGACCTCGACTTCGCCTGGCGCCTGCGCCGCAACGGGCGCATGGTGATCGTCGACGACCCGGTCACCACCGCGGCGCGCCGTTTCGTCGAAGGGGGAGTGGTGCGGACGGTGGCGACCAACTGGCTAATCTGGGCGCTCTTCTGTCTCGGGGTTTCGCCGTACCGCCTGGCCCGGCTCTACAAACAGATTCGTTGACTTCGCACTCCTGAAAAAGGCGGAGCCCCGTGGCCGCCCCCGTCCTCCCTCCAAAGGACTGCCACAGGGCTCTCTCTGCGCGGCGGAGATCTTACGACTTCCGGCGCTTCTTGTTGACCGACTCCTTGAGCTCCTTGCCGGCCTTGAAGCGGACGCTCTTGCTCGCCTTGATGTTGATCGACTGGCCGGTGGCCGGGTTCCGGCCCTTGCGCGCGGCCCGCTCAGAGACCGCGAAGCTGCCGAAACCGGGGACCTTGGCGGACTCGCCCGACTTGAGCGCCGCGGTGATGGCGTCGAACACCGCCTCGAAGGCGGTCGTCGCCTGCCGTTTGGTCAGACCCTCTACGGCGTCCACAATACTATTGATGAAGTCAGCCTTCCCAGCCATGCTCTCCTCCTCTTTCTTCGATGGGTTTTGCGCCGAAATGACTTCGAGACGATAAGGCAACAGGGGGGGTCTGTCAATACGGGGAAAGACCGGAGAAGCCGCTATTTTCGGGCTTTTCGGAGCACGTTGACGGAAAACCCGTCGTGGTCCGCGCCGGCCAGGAGGCGCCAGGACCCCGGTCCGGCGATGCCGGCGGCGAGCGGCGGCGCCAGGACCTCTTCCAGGGGGAGCGGCGAGAGCTCGCCGTGGGAGGCGAGGAAACGGGCCGCCACCCCTTCGTTTTCCTCCGCTTCGAGCGAGCAGGTGATGGCGACGAGGCAGCCGCCGGGAACGACCAGCGGCGCCGCGCCGCCCAGGAGGCGCAGGGCCTGCTCGGAGAGCCGGCCGATCTCGCTCTCGCTGATCCGCCACTTGAGCTCCGGATGGCGGCGCAGCGTCCCCGTCCCGGTGCAGGGCAGGTCGAGGACGACGCGATCGAAGACCGCTCGGAACGGCGGCGCGCCGGCATCGGCCAGGAGGACCGGCAGGGCGCGACGCAGGCGGCGCAGGTTGGACTGGAGCACGCTCAAGCGGGCGGCCGACAGGTCGGCCAGCGTGAGCTCGACCGCGGGTTCGGCGGCGAGCAGGGAGAAGCTCTTGCCGCCGGGAGCCGCGGCGGCGTCCAGAATCCGCTCGCCGGCGCGGGGAGGCGGGATCAGCGCCACCGCCTGGCTCGCCTCGTCCTGGACGTAGAAGCGGCCTTCCGCAAAGGCCGCCGTGGCCAGGGAGTTGCCGCGGCGCACGGTCAGACCGAGCGGCGACAGGGCCGCCGGCTCGACCTCCAGGCCGGCGTCGATCAGCTCTTCCGCCAAAAGCTCGCGGCCGCCGCGGTCGCGGAAGGCGAGGAGCTGGAGCGGCTTGGCGCTGTTGTTGGCGGCGAGGAGAGCGAGAGTGCGCTCGCGGCCGAAGCGGGCGAGCCAGCGCGCGACGAGGAAATCGGGATGGCTCATCTCGATCCCCAGCTTCTGCACCGGATCGGCCGCTTCGACCGGCCACTCGGCGAGATGCGGGGCGCGGGCGATGGCCCGCAGAACGCCGTTGGCGAAGCTCGCGCCGCCGCGATGGGTGAGCTGGTTCGCCTGCTCGACCGCCTCGTGGACGGCGGCGTGCGGCGGCACGCGGTCGAGGAAGAGCAGCTGGTAGGCGGCGATGCGCAGCGGCGCATGGAGGGCCGGCTCGATCTGCGCGAACTTCCGGTTGCTCGCCGCGGCGATGACGTGATCGAGCCGCCGCAGCCAGCGCAGGCTTCCCATCACCAGCTCGATGAGCAGCCCCTGGTCGCGCTCGTCGAAGCGGGCCAGAACGCTGTCCAGGAAGGAGTCGACCGGCGCCAGCGAGGCGAGCGTACGTTCGAGCACCCAGCCCGCCGCGGCGCGCACGTTGTCCTGCACCGAGCGGCGCGGGGTCAGCCGGCGGTTGCGGCCGGCGCCGGTCTGCGACACCGGGGGTGGCGAGGGGTGGCGCTTGGTCATGCGACGCTCAGGCGAAACGGTCCCCGGCGGCCAACCGTTCTCCGTTGACGAAGTCGGGAGCGGCGAGCGGCTTCTTGCCGGGCCGCTGCAGACTCCCGATCGCGAGCGCGGTGCCCTCGCCGCAGGCGACCACGGCCCGCGCGCCGGCGAGCCCCAGATAGGTGCCCGGAACGGCTTCCGGACGCGGCGAGGCCGCGAGCGGCTGGGCGGCGCCCAGCTTGACCGGCCGGCCGCGCAGCTCGCCGGTCAAGCCGGGCCAGGGAGTGTAGGCCCGCAGGCGGTTCCCCAGGGCCATCGCCGTAAGCGACCAGTCGACGGCGCCGCTCTCCCGGGTCAGGCGCGGCGCGTAGGTGGCGAGCGCCAGGTCCTGCGGCCGCGGGGGCAGCTCGCCGCGGAAGAGCGGCGGCAGCGTCTCGACGACCAGCTCGCCGCCGATCGCGGCGAGCCTTGGGGAGAGCTCGCCCGCGGTCTCTGCCGGGCCGATCGGGACCTCCCGCTGGAGCAGGATGGGACCGGAGTCGAGGCCCGCCTCCATCTGCATGGTGGTCACCCCGGTCGTCGTCTCGCCGGCGGCAATCGCCGCCTGGATGGGCGCCGCGCCGCGGTAGCGCGGGAGGAGAGAGGCGTGGAGGTTGACGCAGCCGTGCCGTGGCAGGGCGAGGAGATCGCGCGGGAAGATCTGCCCGAAGGCGACGACCACCGCGAGATCGGGAGCGGGCACGAGCTCGCGCAGCGCGGCGAGGAAGGCCGCCTCGCGCACCCGCTCCGGCCGCAGCAGCGGCACGCCGTGGACCCGGGCCCAGCGCGCCACCGGCGAGTCCTGCGGCTGCTGCCCGCGGCCGGCAGGGCGGGACGGCTGGGTCACCACCGCGGCCGGCGCCAACCCGGCCGCGAACAGCGCGTCCAAGGTCGGGACGGCGAACTCCGGCGTGCCGAAGAAGACGAGCTGGGGGTCGATCGGCATGGCGCGCATGCTACCAGGAAACGGCGAACGCCCCGTCCTTGGGGGCGGGGCGTTCGCGAGTAGATTTTTTCGCCTACTGGTGCGCTCTACTGGTGCGCTCTACTGGTGCGCTCTACTGGTGCGCTTTACTGGTGGGTATTGGCGACGGTGAACCGGACCTCGCCCAGGAGGGTGTCGGAGCCCAGCGTATCGCTCACGATCACCTGCAGGGAGTGCACGCCGTTCGAGAGCTTGGTGGTATCCACGGCGAGCTTGAAACCGGGTGCCGCGCTCTGCGGGTAGCCGGGGTAGAGGGCGGTGACGCCGGGACGCGAGAGGGTCACGTTGCCGTTGGCGACGTCGGCGCCGTCGACGAAGACCGAGATCAGGCTGATTCCCTGGTAGTCGACCGCCCAGCCGCTGGCCTGCAGGATGCCGCTGTAGAGCAGGCCGGCCGCCGGCACGTCGATCTGTCCGACCGCCGGGTCGTTGGTCCCGAAGTCGGCGCAGGAGAAGGTCACCGGGATGCGGGCGATCTCCTTGACCGTCTCGTGCTGGTCGCCGGCGCGGATGCTCAGCGTGTGATGGCCCGGGGTGTAGAGGCCGCAGTTGATCAGCTGGCTGATGTCGAGGACGAACCGGAAGCCGCTGTGCAGCGAGTCGCGCAGCGACGGGTAGGTGTTGGCGATGTCCAGCCGGCGCAGGCCGTAGCAGTTGGAGAGACCACCGGTCTCCGGCGCGTAGAAGCAGCCGGTCTTGGTGTTGTAGCCCTGCGGCGACCACAGCGAGCCGTCAATCAAAAGCTCGGTGTAGCCGACCCCGGAGTCGGCGAGGTTGACGCCCGAGTCGAGCGCCCAGCCCTGCACCACGCTGTAGCGGCGCGGATTGTCGAGCAGGAGGTCGGCGAACGGGTTGCAGACCTGGCCGCAGTCGCCGGTGAGCTCGGCGTTGGCGTTCGGGAACTCGATCTTGCCGAACGGCAGGAGGTCGGCGGGGATGTTTTCGAACAGCAGCTGCCGCCCCTTCAGGTCCGCGGTCTCCCCGGTCTTGCTGCGCACCCGGGCGTTCACCGTGTGGAGGCCGTTCAGGTAATGGGTGGTGTCGAGCTGGTAGACCCAGCCGGCGAGCGCCGAGTCGGGATAGCCGGGGAACTGCGCCTGCACCCCGGGCCGGCTGCGGCCGTAGGTGGCGCGGCCGTCGATGTGGCCGTCGACGAGGACGTCGACCGCCGCCACGCCGTTGGTGGCGAGCGCCCAGCCGAAGAGCGGCATGCTCCCCTGGCCCGAGTTGCCCCCGCCGACCTGACCGCCGAACGAACCGAAGGGCGGGGCCGCGTGCGCCGGCGAAGCCGAGACCAGCGCGACCAGAGCCACCGCAATCCCTACCAGGACGATGTTGCGCTTCATCGCTGCTTACCTCCGCCTGCCGCCCCTCCCACCCCCGCGACCCTGAAGCGCCGCAAGCGCAGGAAGGATCGAGGCATATCAGGCCAAGTCTGAAGTACTACGTGAACTTTTCGAGCGATTGTAAGCGTAGGTGTAGAGGAAAGTCAATTATAGACGAGCATCGATCTTTGTTCACCCGGCCTGCCCGGCCAGCCCGAAGAGATGGGCCTCGACCAGGCGCGGCAGGTGGGGGATGTCGTACCCTCCCTCGAGCACGGCGAGCAGGCGGCCGCCGGAGACCTCGTCGGCCAGGCCGCGAAGGAGCGTGCCCCAGCGCGCGAACCCCGCCTCGGAGACCGCCATGCCGCCCAGCGGGTCGTCCTGCCAGGCGTCGAAGCCGGCGGACAGCAGAAGGACGTCGGGGGCGAACCGGCGGAGGCCCGGCAGCACCTGTTCCTCGATGGCCGCGGCATAGCCCTCGTCCCCGGTGCCGGCGGGCAGCGGGACGTTCAGGGTGGCGCCGGCCCCCTCCCCCACCCCGGTCTCGTTCGCCGCGCCGGTGCCGGGGTAGAACGGGTACTGGTGGGTGCTGGCATAGAAGATGTCGGCGCGGCCCTCGAAGAGGTGCTGGGTGCCGTTGCCGTGGTGAACGTCGAAGTCGAAGATGGCGACCCGCGCGGCGCCTTGATCGCGCAGGTACTGGGCGGCGACCGCCACGTTGTTGAAGAAGCAGAAGCCCATGGCGAGGGCGCGCTCGGCGTGGTGCCCGGGCGGACGGACGGCGGCGAAGGCCTGCTCTCCCGCCAGGGCATAGTCGGCGGCGCGGAGGGTCGCCGCGACCGCCGCCCAGGCGGCGGCGAAGCTCTCTCCCGAGATCGGGTTGTCGGCCGAGTCGAGGAGCGAGTCGCCGCGCAGGGCGGCATGCCGGAAGCGCTCGACGTAGTCCGCGTCATGGACGGCGGCGAGCGCCGCCGCCACCGCCGGATCGCCCTCCGGAACGCCCCCCTCGTCGACCAGGAAGTCGCGGCCGCGCAGGTGGTCGAGGATGCCCGACAGGCGGTCCGGCCGCTCGGGGAAGCCACGGGGGGCCGGATGCTCCAGGCACCGCGGATCGGTGAAGACGCGCACCATGGTCCGCGCATCATATCCCGGGCCGCCGCGAATCGATCCGCTCCGGCGGGACCGGCGGCCGGCGGGGGAGCGCGACCCCCAGCGTCGTCGCCAGGTGCCGGCGCAGGCGGTAGATCACGGTGTCGACGCCGCTCGGCGAGAGTTTCCCCAGCATCCCGGCGATCTCCCGGCTCGACCGGCCTTCGAGCAGAGCGAGGCGGAGGATGCGGAGGTTGCGCCGGCCGGTCGCCTGGCGGCCGAGGTCGCGCCACTCCTTGAGGAAAAGCTGGTAGCGCTCGGCGGCGAGCAGGCGGTCCTCGGGGGTGCCGCGCGCATCGGTCTGGTGGAAGGCGAGGCACCAGGCCTCGGCGCCGGCGAGCCGCTCCCGCCGACCGCCGCCGCGCTTGGCGGCACGGTCCCGGCGCCCCTGGTCGAGGACCACCCGCTCGACCACCCGCCCCAGATAGGAGACGACCTGCCCCTCCTCGGCCCCCCGGCAGGCGGTCAACCGCCGGCCGCCGCCGTCGAGCAGCCGGCAGTAGACCTCCTGCACCACGTCCTGGATGTGATCTCTGGCCTGGGAGTACCCGCTCTGCCGCAGGGCCTTCCGCGCCCGCACCGCGAGCCGGCTCCCGTACCGTGCCACCTCGTCCCTGCCCAACCGGCCCCGGACCCACGTCCCGCCTGGGGACACCTCCGCTGTTCCCGTCACTCTCCGCTCCTTTCGCGAAAGGGAGCGGAGGTGCAGGGAGAGAAAAGGTCACGGCGCGGGCCGGGCGGCCCGCTGGTGGCAAGGGAGAGGGAATGATATCACGAGATATCGGGGTGGCTTCCACTACAATCCGGCGCGGCCCTCACCCCCGGCCCCCGTCGGGCTTCGCGGCCGAAAGGCGGTAGGAGGGGTAGAGACGCCCGGCCGTTACCACAGGCATTTCCTTGACCCCGAACGCCAGGGCGTCTCCAGCGCCGCCGGGACCCAGGCGTTTCGGGCCTGCGGAGACGCCCTGGCGGTGGTGGTTTCGGGGAGGTTCCGGACGGCGGCTGGGCGTCTCTACGAACACCCTCTCTCAGCGACACGTTCGCGCCTGTGGGCCAGGGGGAGGGGCCAAACGACCCTGCGGAGATTCGAAATCAAACCCATGCGCTCCCGTCCTCTCTCCATCCTCTTCTTCTTCGCCCTGCTCGCCGGCTGCCGCGGCGAGCCGCGGGGTGGGGTTCTTCGTCATGTCCAGATTCCAAGGCAGTTGCGGCGCCGCCTTGGAATTTGGACTTGGAGGGTTGCGGCTCCGGAACGAGGTCTATCTCGATCCGAGGCTGTGGTCAATGCACAATGCCGCGCTGGTGCCAGCGAGTGCCAGAGGGAAGGCTCCGCGATTCTGCGGTGGCGCTGGCGCGCTGGTCCCCGAGACGCCGACAGCGACGGATTCAGTAAACCCTGCCGGATGAAGGTCCACCAGGCTAGCTGCCGTGCCATACCATAACAGAGCATGCGAATGCCCCTCGGTCGCGGGACCGCCGCCGCTTCCAACCTGGCTTGCGCTTGACATGCCAACGGCGACTGAGGAGGTGAACCCATCCGGACTTAAATCGACGGCGCTGTCAGCCGTACCGCTCCACAACAAGGCGCGGGAACCTGGGTCTTCGCCGGTTGCGGGTCCGTAACCGAAACCAACTTGGTGACCGTCGGTGACGGCAAAGGCGACGTCGTCCCGTTGCGTGGGCGTGTGGCATCGATTGTGGCGAGCGCTATCACTGACACCTCCATCGCAAAGGCAAGGGAAGAAAGCGCCAACTCTGCGGCGGAAATA